>DHCMC07803__coassemble_534_pt1 | contig 80893 bp, 66 predicted proteins | sample DHCMC07803__metabat2_low_PE_027 | metagenome-assembled genome bin DHCMC07803
GTTTGTACAGATGTGTATTATAGGCCATAGGCGCATATAAAATTGAATTCACCATCCGCTTGAATTCTCTTACATTCGATATGTTAGAGACGATGCACGATATTAATTTATCATATTTATCATTGTTATCTCTGCTATAGACTGCTAAAATATTCGATTGGCACTTGCGACAGACATCTACCATAGTTGCTGAAGGCAGATCTACTTTGATTCTTGAATGGATAATTTTCTCAATATATTTAGGATCTATCTGCATCCCTGTACTAAAAATATGCTGCAACTGTTTCGGATCATACGACAAGATATAAATCGTTCTTTTCAAGTCCAGAATGAGGCTGAGGGCCTTAAATAGGAATACGACATTTTCAGGAAGAGCCCTGTCTATATCGTCTATAAAGAGTACAAGTATCTTGTTGTTATATTCCAGGTACAGCTCTATATCTCTCTTTATTTTTTGAAGCTTGTTTCCTAATTTTTTAGGTGTAAATAGGAGCGTGTTTATAACGCTCGTCATGTTATTGTGCGCCAATATCTCACTGAGAACCAGTTCAGCTTTTTTACGCCGTATGAAACTGTACGTAGCACCAGAGGCTTTTAAGATAGCGTCGAACATCTCTAATAGAAACGTTTCGTTATTATTGTACAGCCACAGATTAAAATCGCTGAGTACCACATATCGGTTAGCATCAGAAACTTTATTTATATTAGGCTTATTTAGCCTTGCTTTTACGATATTGACTATCGTAGTTTTACCGCTTCCCCATTCTCCTTCCAAACCGATGACAAAAGACCTCTCTGACTGACATACCTTAATATCGTTCAAAAGGTTATTTATTATAAATTCCCTTTCAAGCAAATCATACTCAACAGCGTCATCAGATATTAAGATGGGCATATTAGGATTAGCATCCTCCACACCTTTTTCATATATATCTTTCAGGTCATAAAGATTCGTGTTTTTGCAGCCATAATTAATTTGCAACTCGTAATAGCGATATGCTCTATATGCAATTATACGAATAGATAGATATACAATTACGAACAATCCATATATTTTCCAACTGTTTCCATATAATAGGCGCGATATAATGGCATAAATAAAGGCAACTAGCCCACATATACAAATCCAATGATCAATGGCGTTGCTTGATGATGTTGTAATTATTTTTTCTACATAATTAATAATCACTATCAAAACAGAAATGGCACATACACACCCAAGAATAAACGGTAATTGATAATGCGCATACTCACATAGCCAAAGCACTAGTCGCGATGGCAGATTAAATTCATCTACAAGGCTTAGCACAAAAAGATACGTTATTACGCATATTAGGGATAAATATTTCCTATGTCCAAATAGCATCCAGAAATATCCTTTGCGCTCCATAAATATGCCATCTCCCTGGTTCTTCTCGTTTAAAGATTCTATTTTCCCAACCATATCGATATAAAGTTTATCATCTGTACATCACGAGTAGTAGTATCACTGATAGTATAGGTATAGGCCATTTCGCTTTTTTCAATTCACTATGAATCTGTATACAGAATACATCTTCGTTGGAAGGTTTCTACGGATATGCAGCGCTCCAGTATTGATTTTGACTTTTACAACACCCCAAAGGTTAAGCCTATCCTCAAAATAGATTGGCCTTAGTGAGTATGCCTAATGCTCCTTATACCACACTACCTCTTTATAGCGCTTTATAACATTGTGGTTTGATCTGTCGAGAATACATGGTACTACAAGGACATGAAATATATAATGATACAAGGATAATTCCTTAATGAACCCGGACTATATCATTATACAACGCCCTGAACCTCATATTTCCAGCCTCGTTCTCGCAGTTATAGCTACAGTCCGTATGGTAATGCCCAAAGTACCAGCACTTCACCCTTATCAGATCTGCGACCTGTTCCAGATACTGCCCCGCCCTACTAGGAGTAATCTTGTCTACGCTGTTATTCAGCCCGAACTTGTCCCAGCAGGAATAGAGCACTCTTGAAGGACAGTCGTGCGTAACTATGTAGTCGAACTTGCCTTCGTATTCCTTTATCTGCGAGAACCCGTAGGCCATCTGCTCCGCCGTCGGTTCTTCCTGAGGCCACCATGAGCGGCCTTCGGTGCGATACCTCTTGTCTATGCTTGTCGCCCCGCCGAAGCACCAGAAACGCTTGCCCGTGATTATGTAGACGTGCCCTCTCCGCCTCATATGGAGCACAGATGGGCGGATTACCCCAACCGGGCCGCCGTAACGCTCCTCACAAGGATACTCGTTGTACAAACGGTCGAAGTTCTCGTGGTTGCCGTCTATGAAGAGCGTCGTCCAGGGACACTCGTCGAGCCAGTCGAGCCAATATTTTTCGGAATCGCCACCATAGGGATAGAATACCAGCCCAAAGTCTCCGGCGATGATGAGAATGTCATCCTTGGTCAGCTTCCGGCCTTCGGGCCAACGGTGTGAGGTAAGTTTATCTATATCGTTATAGCCGTGCGTATCGCCTGTAACATATATTCTCGGTCTTCTCGGCATTTTTATCCCTCCTTCTATATTGTGGCATACGTGGCGGACGTTAAACAAGGCTGCTTGAGATTCCGTCCGTTCCGCTTACCTCTTATTCCGCTGCTGGGTTTGACCGGTCAGTCCTCTGCACATATAATATACCCGTAAGTTAATAACTTATGAGTATATTATTAGAGGCGACGGCTATGTTCTATTGCAGAGAAAAGGAACTCTACATGATGAATACTCGCTACGAACGCGGTTGCTTTGAGTGTATCGTCATTTACGGGCGGCGCAGGGTTGGGAAGACCGCGCTCATCAACGAGTTCTGCAAGGACAAACCCACTATATTTTTCTCAGCGCTGAACGCCTCTTCTCACGAGAATTTGGAGGCTCTTTCCAAAGCCATATACCAGTTCAGGAATCCCGACAGCACGTCCGCCCCGATTTATTCCGGCTACGACGGCGCGCTGGAAGAGGTTACGGCGCTGTCGAAAGACAGGCGTCTGGTCTTTGTGATAGACGAATATCCGTATCTTGCAAAGGCTGAGGAGTCCATATCCTCGCGGCTGCAGCATATAATCGACCACGAATGGCAGAGCGGACGGCTTTACCTCATACTCTGCGGCTCGTCAATGAGTTTCATGGAGCATCAGGTGCTCGGATACCAGAGCCCTCTTTACGGGCGGCGGACGGCGCAGATAAAGGTTCAGCCGCTAACGTACCGCGACATAACTGTGTTCCGCCCGGAGCTGAGCCTCGAAGACCAGGCGCTTCAATATGGGATAACCGGCGGAGTGCCGCACTATATCAACAAACTCGACGTACGGACGAGCATAGACGACGCGCTGCTCGACAACCTTTTCGACACGTCGAGCTACCTCTTTGAAGAGCCGGGGAATCTCCTGAAGCAGGAGCTGCGGGAGCCTGCCGTATACAACACTATAATATCGGCTGTCGCGGGCGGAGCTTCGCGCGTCAACGAGATTGCGACAAAGGCGATGCTCTCCTCCGCCGTCTGCGGCAAATATCTCCACGAGCTGCTGGAGCTTGAGATTCTTCAAAAGGAGACGCCCATAGGTGAAAAAGCGGGGAAAAGGACGATATATCAGATTCAGGACAACTTCTTCCGCTTCTGGTACCGCTTCGTCCCCCGCAATATGTCCGCCATTACCACCGGACGCATTCGGCAGATTTACAATGCTGCGGTAAAGCAATTCTTCCCAGAATATATGGGCCTCGTATTCGAAAAGATGTGCAAAGACTACCTGCTGCGCTACGCTGAAGACCTGCCGTTCGTCCCAGCAGAGATAGGGCAATGGTGGGGCACGGACTCCGCAACGCGCAGGCAGGTACAAATTGACATAGTAGGAACGTCACCGGACGGCGGCGAGTACCTTATAGGCTCATGCAAATACAAGAACGAAAAAATAGGCCTTGACGAGCTGTCGCTGCTCAAAGAATACGCCGGAGCCTTCAGAAGAAGCGGCAAATTCCATTACTGCATATTCTCCAAAAGCGGGTTTACGGAGCCGTTGGCTGAGCAGGCTCGTTATGAAAACGTCAGGCTGTACACCCTTGAAGATATATACCGCTGACGGCGGTATATATCCAGCAGTATGTTATTCTGTTATGGACGCATTGGACACTTCGGACACGTGTTTTGCGCTTTTTATATTTATTCCCTATTTATTATCCGCATAATATTATATTCATCATTACCAACCATCATCGCATTATTATTCCAAAAATTTCTTATACAATAGCAAATGTCCTGTCCAATCTGTCCGAAGTGTCCGGCGTGGAGGATTGCATGCCTGAGCTGCGGTCTGTTTTCGGCAGCAGCTGCTGTACGGTGAAAAAAATATGCGGCCTGCGCCGTGTTCATAGCGCAAGCCGCGTGCTGTATGTTATGTCATATTATTCTCTGGTCTCGACATCCGGCTGCGGAGGGCGCTTCTCTTCTGCGCGGAATCTTCCGTTCTCATAGTCTATTATCACAGTCTGTCCCGCCCCCATGTCCGTCCCGTCCGCTATAACCGCAAGCACTATCTCCTCGATAGCATCGTACATCTTTGACCATGCGATTACGGAGCGGAGCCGTTTCAGCATTTCTTCCCTGGCGGTCTCTGTAAGCTCTATGCAGACGTCACAGCCGCATTTTGCGGCGCTTCGGGTCAGAAGGGGCAGGAATACCCGTTCGTATACGTCGCTTATCTTTCCGGCGTCGGGAGCGCCTGCTGTTATTGCACTGCTTTTGTCCGCACATATCGCCTCAAGGAGGAGCGCTGTGTCTCCGTCTACTGTGTAAGCAACGCTGTCGTCGCGGACGAATCCCACTGCATTGGCCTTCTTTGCTTCGCCTTCGCAGACGACAAAGACGTTTGCGTACCTGTAACTTGCAGTCAGGTTGTTCTCATTCTTGAGCACTCCGCTACACAATACCTCCCGCAGCCTGCCGAGCGCCTGCGGCGGCGTGGCGACGCTTACGCCCGTGAAGATTATTGCCGCATTTGGGTTTCTTCTCACACAAGATGTAAAAGGATCTGACGGATCGGCCCTGTTTACATCTATGACATACACAGCACCTTCTCCAACGCAGCCCAACTTCCGCACGGCGGCTTTAGCAGCGTCGAGCATAAGACGTTTATCCGGTCCGCACAGCACGGTCGCAGAAAGAGGGCCGTGCTGTCTGAGCCCCCTTGTGAGGGCTTTCGCCAGGCTTTCCGTCATTTTACTGCATACGTCTTCCCAGCCTGTGAATTTCTCGTTCAGATATGTCTCCATACCGTCAAGGCCGCTCTTCATGTCGGCGCAGAGAGACGCTTTCGGCACGCCTATGCGCGCGGCCAAAACCTCGTGTACTACGTCGCAGGTTATTTCTTTCTTCCCCAAACGGTTCGCCTCCCAGGCGACGACGGTATCAAGCAGGGCAAGAGACTTGTCGGGATCATTTCGGTCCTGGACATATCTGCGCCCCAGGCTGACCAGCTCCCGCAACGCCTCGTCCACCGCCGTCACGTTCGGGTGACGCTTCCTTATGACATACTTGAGTATCTCTAAGGTCTCGTCCGCGTTCGGCTCTTTATGGACGACGGACTCAAATCTGCGTTTGAACGCCGGGTCCTGAGCTATGAATAAATTAAATTCGTCTACCGTCGTTGCCAGTATTACCTGCAGCTTATCCCGCGTCAAAAATGGCTTCATGATGTTGCTGAGGCTGTTCGATTCGCCGCTCCCGTAAAGGCGGTGGCCTTCATCAATAAAAAGGATTATACGCTCGCGTTCGGCTTCCGTTAGTAGATTAGCAAGCCGCGTTCCCCTCTCTGCGGTTGTGTAGACGTTGTTCAGGAGTCGGTCTATATCAATTTCCACAATTCTGCGTCCGGCAAGCGTCTTGTACCGCCCCGCGGCTATTTCAGCAGACAGAGCAGAAACGAGCGCAGTCTTGCCGGTCCCCGCCTTTCCGATGAGCGCAACATTGTTATGACCTTTAGACGATAATACCATTGCGACCTGTTCCAGCTTTGACTTGTCGAAGTGTATTTCCATGTTTATGTGTTCCTCCGCAGTCAACTCTTTGCCGCACAGCCGACAGAGCGGCGGAAGCTCTCGGCGCGCCGGTACCGGTGTATATTTATATTCCAATTCAGCTGTTGGATTACGTATTGTCGTGTTCATGGTTATATCCTCCTATATGTCCTAAGTCCTGCCTTATACCGTCTTACATTACAGCTGCTCGTTGCCTGAGTCGCCGCTTGTGCCCCAGACTTCCTCAATTTGTCTGTCTATGTCAGGATTTATCTCACCCAGTTTATTCTCTTTCTGCTTCTCTTCTTCCGGCTCCGTCAGCTCCAGCTCAGGCCTCGTGTCAACGTAGTACCAAAGACTGCGCTGCGCTACGTCGTTCCTCGCGCATTCTTCCCTCGCCGCAGGTGCCGTCCCTGTATCGCCCGCTTCTGGGATGTAGAGGTACTGGATGTCGCCGTTACTCTCTATCGCCGCGAGTCCGTTTCCGCCGAGGTCGGATAGCCCGTACATAAGAGAGAGACCTGAGCTTCGCTCCGTAAAGGCTTGTTTGAGGAATTCATCCGGACTTCTGTGCCAAACTATGTTCTCGCCTGTTATGCCGCTCAATCGGTCGAAGTAGGCGACGGCTGACATATCCGTGCGGCGGGCGGCTCGGATGAAGTCTCCGCAGCCAATGACGAACTTAAGCGTCTTGGGGAATATTTCAGTTACCTTCAGGATACCGTCAAAGATATCCCATAACGATATGTCCGGGATAAGACATGTCACCTGTCTTCTGCATTCGTCCGCTGCCGCCGCGCAGCCTAGAAGCGTCAGAAGTGCGGATGTGGAGGCAATGTTCCTGTCCACGCCGTTCACCACGAATATAATGTTCTTATCCCCGTCTCCCTCGCCTGAGACAAACTGGCCGAGGTCGGCCCGAGCGAGATTCTCGTAATGGTCAGCCTCGTCATACAGCCTTTGGTTAAGGTCGAAGAGGTGCCTACCCATCGCTTGCGCCGTCCGCATGATGTTGCCCGCCGTAGCTGTCTGCGAGTTCTTGTTATAGACGGCAAGCGTATCTCCGAACGGAATATTGCCCTCGCCGAAAAAATATGCGAGCACATCCTGGAACTCCTTCTCTTCGTTCGTAAGTGGGCACGGAGCATCTTGTTTGCCCCTTGAGAAGTCCACGGGGCGACTTCTTTCGCTTGGCGGTCTCCAGCGGTCGGTCTCTTCTACTCCAAGAGAGACAAACTTCCGCATAAGACCGGACAGATACTCGTGAGCATAACCGCAGTCGAGCGTTATGCTGCCGGTGCTCATATCGTTTCGCTTGTATAAGTGAGACGACAGGAGACAGTATGCGAGATATTCTTCAATCAACAGACGCCCGCTCTGTGACCAAAATGCGTCGTTACTGGTCCTGTCCTGCTTCTCTCTGATGACCACGTCGGCGATGAGCTTTGCGGACAATGCAGGTGTCCGCCCGAACCTGCTGTGATCCAGTACCGGCGCGTAAACGTCGGGTATGGCGCTGTTCGCACTCGCTAGATCCACAAGGAGGCCTCTGCCTCCATAACGCTCATAGAGGCTGCCATCCGGGTCAAGTACTATGAGCGCTTCGCCCGCATTATCACGATTCCACTGTCCTAAGAGATACTGCACTGTGTTTGCGCGCTCAGTTTTATCTCCGAGCAGTAATCTGCCACGTCTCCAGATGTCCTCCGCATCAAAATATCCAATTTCACCTGTCATAGCCTTATTCTCCTTCCTCTATCAGACGCGCAGGAACGTCAAGGCAATAGCCCATCCAGCACGGCGTATCGCTCGGTCCGTGTTCTTCAGGTCCTTTGAGTTTTTCGGGGTTTTGCTGACGCTCCGCGTTCCTTCCCTTACGATTATATTTTGGCATACGAGAAAAAGGCTAAACAAGGGTTGGGGGTAGAAATATATAGAAAAATATTTATTATTGCAACCGGGTCAGATATGAGCCGGCGAGCTGTCGTCTAAAAACGCTGTCCGAAAATAATCCGGGGACGCTGAAATAAAACGCCCCCGGATTACATATCCCAAATGTTGAATTATTCTACGGCCTGCGTGAAGACGGCGTTATGCCTTACTGCTCTTCTCTTCCGCGATCCGCTTCAAAAGCCCATAAACTGTCCCGCGCTTGCCTTTGAAGAGCCGTACTTTTGTCCCGTCTTGGCAAATCTCATAGACAATATAATAAGAAGGACACGCCATAATCTTCACTGTACGCCTCTTATCCTCGTCTGTGATTATAGTCACACAGACCGGTTCATCCAGTCCGCAGCATAGGCACGTATCACTGTCCTCCTCTATGCCTAAGCAGAACTTACATTTACCGGCCGGCTGCTGAGGCGGCTTCTCTGACGGCCGCGCACCGTTGATTCCCATTATTAAGTCCATGAGCGCGTCATGGCTCATTATTACAGATACTCCTTCGCCGGACTTCCAGCTCTCTTTATTGTTGTACATAACAGTAGCCTCCGTCTTGGGACCGGCCTAAAGTATACGGTCCGAAATTACGAAACTTTCGTCTCTGAATATGAGTATATAAGTCGCTCTCGCTTGAAATTACTTATGCGGGGCGGGCGCGGGATGTACGTCGTCCGGGTGATTTACTTGGCTAAAGGTTGTGGTGAAATGATGAAGTATCGATAAAATATATGTAGAAATCTATAAAAAAGACGTAAAGAATAATGCTCGCTCGACATTCAGTATGATTGGAGTCTGTCCCCTGCGTACCGTGACGTCTTGTCAGCTGCATACCCGGCATACGGCAGGCAGCGCCTTCGCGGTGCGATGCATATCATGGACATCGGAACTATAGGAAACGACACATCCGTCGAAAGATAATAATAATTGTTGATGATAAAAAGTCAAAAAGAGTAAGCTTCACAAGGTATTCGATATAAAATATAAGGCAGAAAAACAGCTTACTCGTGGATATGTCGTTATTTCCCGGTTATGGTGCGCTATGCGCTAAATTGCCATGGCGTCCTTATCGTCTAAGTCCTCTAAATCGTCGTCGCAGAATTCGTCCGCGCGAACGATGCCCTTCAGCACGCGCCGCCTCCCTATCGTGTCCTTCGCACGGGTGACGTCGGGGTACGCGACGGTCAGCTGCTGTACGAAGGTTTTTTGAGAATAAGCCTTCATGCCGGATTCCTCACAGTACGCACGGTAAATGTGGTACAACTCAGTGGAGCCTATGGCCTTATCCGGTGTCAGCGTGCAGCAGTCCTTCACGAACGAAAGCACGGAGTCGGATTCTTCGCGGTACTGCCGCAGCGCGTCTATATTCGTTTGAGTCACGGAGAAATTATAATCCTTGTCCTTAAGACGTTTCAGCCCTTTCAGCGCGAACATGAATATACCGTCCGCTTCTGCGCGAAACTTGTCTAAAAGGTCCGGGTCGCGCTCCTTCTCCGGCACCGTTCGGTTAAACGAGATAATCAGCAGCCTGCGGTAGAAGCCCTCGGATCTATCTCCATAATTTCTCGGGATGCAGTTGCACGAGAATATCATGCGCGCGGTGGAGAGGAGTGGCTTCGGCTTCTTGAACTTTTCTTCGGCAGTCACATAATCCCCTCCGACAACGGACTTAAATATGCCGTTATCCTCGATATTTTTCGTCGGAAGATCCGCGAAGATATTGGCTAGCTTGCCGTCAAGTTCCGCCTTTGAAAATCTGTCATTCAGAGACTGCCACGATATGTGGGAAACATTCTCATGCCCCAGCAGGATTTCTTTGACGACGTGCAGAAGCACGCTTTTACCCGCCGCGGGCGCGCCTGCGAAGAGAAAACTCTTCTGTGCCTTCGTTACCGGTATAAGAATGTACCCTAGAATCTCCTGTATAAGCGCGACCTGTTCCGAATCTCCGCACATTGCGTCGGTAAGGAATTTGATGAACTTAGGGCATTCGGCATTCTCGTCATAATTCACCGGGAGCTGTACGGTCGAGAGGTATTCCATCGTATGCGGGCTTAACGTACCGTCTTCAATGTTGTACAGCCCGTTGCGGAGGTTAATGATGTGCGGATTCGGGTTTATGGCGCTGCTGTCTTTATTTATCTGCAGCCGCAACTGTTCCTCAGTATCGGTTATCTGTGTGATTCTGGTGTAGCGAGGCAGCATCTTCTCCTGGATAAGCCGCCGCACTCTATCTTCGTCTGCCTGCCTATACACGCCGCCTTCGTATTCGTAATACCACGGAGAGCGGTAAAAAAGGCTCTGCTCTTTGGCCAGATATTGCGCCAATAAACCGGGGCGATAAACAGGATCGCCAAATTCGCTTGGTTCGTACCACTTCGGAAGATTCTTTTCCCCGAACGCAGAGCCGTCACGTCCCCCTATTGCGGACATTTTACTGGCCTTCCTGTAATCGGCGAACAGAGCTTTTGCAATACCAGGCTTCAGTCGGAAATACTCGCGTACCGTGTCGTTTATCATAACTTCGGCAATCGCCCGGCTCTGATTATACAGATAATCCTCGATGAATTTTCCTGCCGTCTTAACATCTTTTAGCGGATCTCCTGTTACAGGCTGTTCGCCTAAGATTTCAAGCAGATCCTCGGTGTCCAGCGGCTTGAAGCACAGCGCAGCTGGGGACTTCACGCCGCAGCCGCCCTGCGCGAACTTGGGACACTTGAAGCCCCGTTCGCAGATCTTCTCGCATGTCATAGGCCCGGTTCCGCTATTGAGGAAATTGTTTATCTTCTGGTCCGTTTCTTCCGAGGTATAGCCGGGGTAGGGTTCAGACAGCTTATGAATCATTTCTCGGCCTTCGCCAAACTGCGCAAGATTGGTAATCATTGCGTGCCACAGAGGCTCGGAGAGGTTCGCTGCGTTATCGCGGGAGTGCTGCATAAACTGGCACCCGCGCATGACCGATTCAGCCCCTTTTGCCGCGCCGCACTTATGCGCAGTCTGGGCCGGTTTGCTTTCTTCCGGCTCCGGCAGCACGGCCAGCAGCTGTTCCTGCGTGTACCGCCGCTCCGGATGGAAACAGACGCAGCGGACCATAACCGGAGTGTCGGTCTTATTGTGGTAGAATCCCAGCAGGCGCATGACGCGAGACTCGTTCACACAGGCGGGGTCGCCGTCGAACCACCGCACAAGGAGCTTTTGAATCTCGCGGAAGCGTCCAACGCCGGCCTTCCCTTTCTCCATAAACCAGTACACGTGGAGAGACTTGCGCGTCTGTATCACCATTGATGGAGGCAGCGGGAAGCTGTTGATCTTCTCCCACTGCTCCGCAAAAGTTCCGTCGTCCATCTCAACGAACTGAGCGTTGATGCGTGTGATTGCGTCGTCCGTATGCCCGCCGGAGTTGACGACGAAAAACACTCCGCGCCCCATCTCGTTGTGCTTTCTGAGCTGCGGCTCCATCTCTTGAAGATAGTCCCGGCACTTACACTCTAGCTTCATTCCGGGGAACGTGCCGCCTTTCTTGTCGTCGAACACTCGGAAACAGACCATGTCTTCCGGGGCAAACATGCTGCCCAGAATGTCTGCAGCGGTTACAGCCGCGACTTCGCCCTGTTCGACTCCTGCACCGCACGGCACAGCCGTCTCGACGCCGTTACTGCCGGCCTGAACTATGCTCATGTCCTCAGTCTTGTTTACATCATTCATTAGTATCAGTCTCCTTCAGTTCTACCATTGCGCCGTAGTTCTTAACCACGGGCGTTCCTATCTCTAATTGTGGCAGTTGTCCGTCCGCAGTAATTGCCGGAGAAGGACACGCGCATACATCTCATTATGCCCACCTGAGCTGCGTCTCCATGGCGGTAACCGCCGCAGCGCCTTGTTCACCGCCTGCGCCGGACGGCACAGCCGTCGCGACGCAGGTGTTACCACTCTGAACCATGCAGATATCCCCAGTATCAGTCCTCCAGTTCTGCCATCTCTCCGTAGTTCCTGCCTACAGCCACTTCGACCTTCAGCGGGATATCAAACTCATCGAACGGCTTCGCTTCCATGCAGGCGCGGATGTAATCGGCCGCCTCGTGCACTTTGTCTTCCGGCGCAAAGAAGAGAAGCTCGTCATGGATTTGCAATACTGGCTTGAGCCATTCCCGCGCTGGCAGTCCTTTCAGAATGCGCGCCATTGCGAGTTTTATAATGTCCGCTGCGGTGCCCTGAATCGGGGTGTTAAGGGCACAGCGTTCGGCGTAAGATTTTCTACCCCAGTCATCAGACCGTATGTCCGGCAGGTATCTTCGCCGGCCGAGCCATGTTTCCGTATAGCCTCTTCTTGCAGCTTCATCTTTTGTTTCCTGCTGCCACGAAGACAATTTCTTATAGCCCTGCTTAAGGTTGTCTATAATTTCCGCGCACTCGTCTACGGTTTTGTCCACGCCGGCCTTAAATCTCAGTGTCCTCTGTAGCCCACGAGGATATAGGCCGTAAAAGGTCCCGAAGTTGACATTCTTGGCTATTACACGGCGTTCTTTGTAGAACGGGTTATGTTTGTCCGTTGCTTCTTCGTAGGTGCTTCCGAAAATGACTGATGTCGTCAACGCATGGATGTCTCCGTTATTGCGGTACACCTGCATCATTCTGGGGTCGCGGCAGTAAAACGCTCCGACTCGGAGTTCGATCTGTGAATAGTCCTCTCCCAGGAAGCAGTACCCGTGTGGAGCTCTTATGAACTGCCTGACGCCTACCAGGTCGTTGTCTTTTCGCGGCATATTCTGCGCGTTAGGGCTGCTGCAGCTCATACGCCCCGTCTCTGTGGACAGAGAAAGCATATTAGGATGTATGCGCCCCGTGACGGAGTTGACATGTTTGAGATAACCGTCGATATACGTAGACTTGATTTTGCCCCAGCCTCTGTATTCACGGAGCAGCTGAAAAAGCTGAGACAGGGCGGCCTGTTCTTTGCTCGCTTGGTCTGATTCGCAGTGTTCTTGGAGGAGAATAAGCGCCTCTTCGTCCAGCGCAGGCTCACCTTTCTCCGTCGTTTTGACGACCGGCAGCTTTTTATCTTTAAAGAGATATTCCTTGAGCTTGTTAGTGTTGCCGCTTCGACCTATGTTGACTCCGCCGATCATGAGCTGGATTGCATCACGCAGACGCTTCATCTCGGCTTCGGCTTTTTTGCTGTACTGATCCATGAGGTCTATGTCAAGTGTCAGCCCGTTGACCTTCATTATGCCAATGTAGACGGACGTAGGACTCTCCACTTCCTCTACAATCGTACGATGTTCGGGAATATATTCCTCGAACCACTCGTTAAATTTGTAATACAGCCTCAGTGCAAAGTCAGCGTCCCTAGCTGCGTAGCCTACGGTTTTTTCGTCGCTCGGGTCGAGTTCGTCGAAATGCCTTCCTGCAGTCGTCTCTTCAAAGGTCGGCAGGTTCACCTTGAAAAGCTCGCGGGCAAGCTGCTTCAGGCCGCATTCGCCCAGCTTACGGAACTTGTTATCACCGTCATGCACCAGCTGCGCCGCGCACATCGTGTCGTAAACGCGTTCTTGTATCACAATGCCGAACTTGGCATAAAGCATCATCGACTCGAATGCTAGGTTGTGGGCGATTTTAGTAATCCGAGGGTTCGTCATTAGTTCCCGCATAAACGCTGCAAATTCGTCTTCATTCACGCCGTAATAGAAGGGGTGACGCGCTATGGGGACGTAGATACCCGTTCCGGGGCGTACGCAGAACGAACAGCCGACTATATACGCCTTAGCCGGGTCGAGCGCCGCCTTATCTTCTCCGCGATATGAGGCGTCTGGTGCTGTCTCTAGGTCGAAGGCGACGACGCGGCTGTCGCCGATATAACGCTTTACCCCGTCTATCGTCGGTACCAATCTGTAATCTGCCGTTATACTGTTCATGCTGTTCTTGTCTCTCATAGGGTTCTCCTCTCTGATTGTCTCAGACGCAGCGTTCTCACGCGCGCCATGTCCGTCCTCCGCGCCGCATATTCTGCCGACACGTATCCTGTCTTCCGCCGTCGCTGCGGCGGCCTGGGCTTCTGTATTGCTTTCTATCATCGACATACCTCCGATGTTCGTATCTTCGCGGAGATGTCTCCGCTTCTTACCACAAGCATGGCAGTATTCGTTGCGCTTAATTTGCCGTTACCGCGTGCCCCGTGCCTCGCCTCCTTCTCTGATGAGTCTAATAATCCTTGTCTGCCGTAATTCGACGCGGAGCCTACCGGTGAGTGCCGCGCCGTTTGAGTGACGGTTGATTCCTTACTGGCTCATCCATAATGCTGGTTATCCCCTCCGGTTACCTTCTTCCCAGTTTCCCTCTCCTTCCTAACGACTCATCTCTAAGTATGTCCGTCTGGTTAGGCCTTAAATTCGGCCGTTCCCGTTTCGTACATCCCGACGGACTCCGTTCCGTTCTGCCGCCCACGCCGGCCTGCCTAACGACTAAGGATGTCAGGCTCAGCATGCGCTTAATTCGGCGCGGCCTCCTCACCCTGCCGCAGGGCGACGGCTTTCTTTCTATTCTTATGGTGGAACGGCGGAGGATTGCGAAACAAGCCCCCGCTAAAAAAACGTACGAACTATCCGATGGGGAACGCTTGAAATAAAAAAGCCCCGCGCGCTGGTCGGGCACACAGGGCTGGGTAAGAAGAATTTATACGGTTTGTCACAGGCAGCAACGTTGCCGCGGTACAGGTATTCTCATCGGAAGGGAACACGGCGAACAACAGGTACAGCGGACGTAATATCGTCGTACCGTTCTAAGATTTGATCTTCGGCAACGGCCGTCATCGCTTGCTATTCCTCCGCGTATAGCCGTCAGTGTCGTCGGTGTTGACAGCGCCGCATCGGATCCATTCTTCAAGCTCGCCGTGTTCGTAATACACGTGCTTGCCGCGAACATAGGCGCGCGGCGGAGGCGTGCCCTTATTGTCGACTCGTCCGTTGCTGCGCCAGCTGCGCAGTGTCCTCTCCGCGATACCGAGGTATTCCGCCGCCTCTTTCTCGCTTATATATTTTCTCGTCTGTCCCTTTTCCTCGGCCATATGTGTTAACCTCCTGTAAATCTTTCCAAGGCATACTTCCTTGTTTATAATCAAGGATATAAGTTTGTTCCGGGCGTAATTCGGGGATACGGAGATATGGGCCGGTATATGGACGAAAAATACCAGCAAAAATGGGAGGCGGTGCCTGAAAGTGGTTGACAAGTGGTTGATGGGAAAAAAGCAAAAAAATTAGCGCGGCCTCGAACTCTGCGAAGCCGCGCTATTACTGGCTAAAATGGTGGGCGATAGAAGAATTGAACTTCTGACCTCTTCCGTGTCAAGGAAGCGTTCTACCTCTGAACTAACCGCCCGCCCAACGAGTAGATATTCTACAGACGGTTGCCGTTTCTGTCAACACTTCTTTTGAGATTTTGCGAAAGAAATTTTTTCATCCGGCGCGGACAGCCCCGACCGGGCGGCGCGGCGGCGTTATGTAATATAATACGCGTGGACAAATACGTTAGGAGGGGTTTGTGTGAAGACCATAACCCTGTCGCATTATACGATGAAGGACATCGACCCGACGCCTTGGAGACAGACGTGGGACAATCTCGTGCATTTCGCCTCGCGCATGGCTCCGAAGCTCGCGCCGCTCGGCTTCCAGCTCAAGCTGCGCAAGGTGGAGCTGGAGGAGCCGACGCAGGACAATCTCATGTCGGCGAACATGGTGACGATAGCCTGCCCCGACAACGACACGCCGGAGACGCCGATCGAGAATCTGCTGATGCTCGAGCTGGACTTCACGCCGTGCGCGGAGTGCCGGACGCCCGAGGGGCAGGAGTTCCCGTGCCGCACGTTCACGAGCTTCGGCGGCGAGGTCTGCCAGGCTCTGCCGGAGGAGTTTTTCATGGAGGCCGCGCTGCGCGTCGCGTTCAAGTCGCAGCACGAATGCACGTGCCATTGCGGCGACTGCGGGAGCGGGAGCTGCGGCGGATGCGCGGACGGCGAACACGAAGGAGGGCATGAGGATGGCGAAGCTGGTCATAACCACTAAGGGCGGCGACAAGGGGACGACGTCGCTTGCGAACGGCGAGCGCGTCGCGAAGGACGACCGCCGCGTCGAGCTTTACGGAACCGTAGACGAATGCCAGGCGGCGCTCGGAATGGCGCGCGCATTCTGCGAGGACGGCAAAACGGCGGAAGATATATATTTCATCGAAGATTATCTCTTCGGCGCGATGGCGTACTTTGCAAAGTGCGATTACGACGAGCCGGACCCGATGATACTCGAGAGCATGTCCGACCGCGTGAAGGACTCCCTGCCGGACGAGACGATGGCCTTCGTGCGCCCCGGCGACACGAAGTGCGGCGCTGCGCTGCACCTCGCGCGCACAATCGCGCGCCGCGCGGAACGCGTCGCGACGCCGCTCTTCCGCGAAGGAGAAATCAGCGAGCAGAGCTACAGGTTCCTGAACAGGCTTTCGGACGTGATTTATCTGCTGTCGCTGAAGGTCGACGCCGATTCTAAAAAATAACGCAGCTTACGCAAAACGCCGCCGCGGGATATACGCGGCGGCGTTTTCGTATTTTATGGCCGGCGGCGGAGGTTTTACGATTTTTTCTCCGTTTCGTCCTCCGACGAGAATCTTTTCCAGAGGCGTTTGAAGCGCTCTTCGATGCGCTGCTCCGCGCCGAGCTTGCCGGGGAAGTAGAAGCGGCGCACTTCTGGAAGGTAGGCCTGCGGCGTCCAGTGCGCCGGGCTGTCGTGCGGGTAGACGTAGCCTTCGCCGTCATTGCGCAGGTGGCTCGGCACTTCGAGAAGATTGCCTTCGCGCACGTTTTTCTGTGCCGCGGCAATCGCGAGGTAGGCGCTGTTGCTTTTGGGCGCGGCGGCCAAGTATATGACGGCTTCGCCGAGTATGATGGAGGCCTCGGGCATTCCGACGCGGTCTACCGCCGCGGCGGCGTTCTGCGCTATGACGAGCGCCATCGGGTCGGCGAGGCCGACGTCCTCGGAGGCGAGGATGCAGAGGCGGCGCGTGATGAAGCGCAGGTCGTCGCCCGCTTCGAGCATGCGCGCGAGCCAGTAGAGCGCGGCGTCGGGGTCCGAGCCGCGGATGCTTTTGATGAGCGCGGAGATGACGGCGTAGTGGTCGTTCGAGTCGCGGTCGTAGCGCAGTATCGCGCGGCCCGTGCTCTGCGCGATTATTTCCTCGGTAAGGACGGAGCCGCCGCCCATCGCAGCGGCGGAGACGGAGGCTTCGAGCCGCGTGAGCGCCTGCCGCGCGTCGCCGCCCGCAAGCGCCGCTATTCTTTCGAGCAGCTTTCTGTCCGCGGTCACGCCGAGGCGTCCGAGGCCGCGTTCTTTGTCCGCGAGCGCGCGTTCGAGCAGCGCGCATATGTCTTCGGTGCGGAGCGGCTCGAGCGTGTAGACGACCATGCGCGAGAGCAGCGTCTTGTTTATCTCGAACCACGGATTTTCCGTAGTCGTGCCGACAAGTATGAGCCCGCCCGCCTCGACTGAGGGGAGCAGGACGTTCTGCTGTTTTTTGTTGAAATGGTATATCTCGTCTACGAAGGCTATCGCGGAGCGGCCCGTCGCGGCCTTCGACGCCGCGGCCTCGTCGAGCAGGTCGCGCAGCGTCTCGACCTTCGCGCTGACGGCGTTTATCTCGAGCAGCTCGCGGCCCGTGACCTTCGCCATGAGCCGCACGAGCGTCGTCTTGCCGACGCCGGGCGGACCGTAGAGTATGCAGCTCGGCACCCTGCCGCCTTCGAGCATGAGGCGCAGCGCTTTGCCGCGCCCCAGTATGTGGCTCTGCCCCGCATATTCGTCGAGCGACGCGGGCCTCATGCGCTCGGCGAGCGGGACTTCAAAGCGAAGCGGCTCCGTCTCGCCGAAGAGGCTTCCTTCCGGCATGGCTATATTTTCTTGCGCTCCAGATAACGCTGAAGGTCGAGCGAATTTTTAGGCGCGTTGAGCGGCTCTTCGCACTCCGTCACGACCTCCGCGAGCGGGAAGCGCGGCGCGAGGAAGCGGCGCGCGGCCTCGTGCAGGGGCAGCCCCATGTACGCGGGGTCGAGCGACGGGCTTTTCTTCCAGTCGTCGGGAGAGAGAGTCCTTTCAGGCTCGATGAAAATTTTGCCGACGCCGAGCGCGGCGGCGCGCGCGAGCCAGCAGTCTATGGTCGGCGACGGGTCCGCGGGCAGCGCGAAGGTCAGCGCCGAGGCGTTGACGAGCCAGTGCTCGCTCTTGCGCGCGTAGATTTCGCGGTATTCCCACGGCACGAGCGGCTTCGGCTCGCGCAGCTCCGCGACGAGGTCCGTCATCTTCGGGTACATGACGTCGGCCCACGCGCCCCACTCGGGATTTTCGCGCTGGACGAGCACGGCGCGCATCCCGGCGCGGCGCGCGCCCTGAAGGTCGTAGAGGAAGTCGCCGACGTAGACGCAGCGGCGCGCGTCAGCGCCTATCGCCTCGGCAGCAGCGTATAGGGCGCGCGGGTCGGGCTTGACCCAGGCTGAGTTGTCGCGCCCCCACGTTTTTTCCGGGAGCTCGACGCCTATGACCCCGGCGCCGCGCTTTATGACCTCCATGCAGTTTCTTGAGACGACGCAGTAGGGCACGCCGTTCTCGTTAAGCCACGCGAGCAGCTCGCGCGCGCCTTCGACCGGCTCGGCTTTTTCCGCGCCCGCCATCTCGAGCGCTACGAGCTCGGCGAAGAACTCTTCGCGAGTCTCGGGCGCAAGCGTGCAGGCCTCCTCGAGAAGCATCGCGCGCCTGCCGCCGTAATATTTTTCGCGCAGCGGCGTGAAGTCCAGCCGCGTCTCCGCGATTACTCCGTCCCAGTCGAGAATGAAGCCAGAAGCGCCCGCCGGGGACCAGAAGGGCGATTTGATATCTATATCCATGACAGTCCTCCAAAAAAGCAAAATCCATTTAATGGATAATTTAATAAAACGCGCCCCGCGCGGAGAGCGCAGGACGCCACGCAACTATATTATAGCTCAAATTGCCAGATAATTTTCGCGGACGGTGAAAAAATGAAAAGGCCGCGCAAAGCGCGGCGAACGGGCAAAATAAAACCCCGCGGGGCCGTGTATGGGAGGCCTTGACCCGTTCCTAACAGGACATAGGCTAAATGTCCGCCTAACTTGGTCGATGCTCGAAGCATCTCCGCCGCCGTCGGACGAAGTGCCTAACGGGATCAATTTGTTGGCTCAAGACTCACCCCATATCACACGTACTCAGCAGGGCGAAAGATTAAATATCTAATCTCTGAGTATGATTATAACCGCGATATGAAAAAAAACAAGTGGCGCGCGGGCCGCCAGCCGTTTTTTCGCGCGCCGCGCGCCTCCGTCAGTTTCCCGAAGCGAGAGCCGCGAGCTCGTCGCGCAGGTTGTCGCGCAGCCAGAGGCCGACCTCCGGCGAGGCGAGCATCTCACGGTCGCCGTCGAGCGCCTCGACTATCTCGTCGGTGTCGAGCGTGAACTCGCGCCCGTTCACGACGTGGCGGTACTTCCAGTGCACGAACGGCGCGCCCATGACGAGCGTCATCATCGTCGAAGGCATGTCGCCGAGCGGCGGGCGGTCGACGCAGCTCAGCCCGAAGGTCGCCGTCACCGTCGTACCGGCGCCGACCGTCGAGTCTATCGTCAGCGCGCCGCCGCAGAGCTCCGCCGACTGGCGCAGGAAGGGCAGCCCCATGCCGACGCGCCGCGTTGTCCGCGTCGTCGTGAAGGGGTCCGTCACCTTCGCGACGAACTCCGGGCTCATGCCGCGCCCGTTGTCCTTGACGGCGAAGAGAAGCAGATCCTTCTCCGCGCTCTCCTCTATCGTTATCTCGATTTCCGTGGCTCCGGCCCTCGTGCTGTTCTCCGCTATGTCGAGTACGTGCGCCGAAAGATCCTCAAGCATCTGAAACTCCTCCTCGCCCGCCGCCGCGCGGCGGTATTTACAAATGATTTATACAATTCGCTCTTCTTAATAGTATAATCATATCATGATGTATCAGAGATTGTTATCATCTGCAACCGAGGGGGCTCTTCTTTTTTGATAAACATCGGATTACACGGACATTTCTATCAGCCTCCGCGCGAGGACCCTTGGACGGGCTCCGTGCTCCGCGACCCGTCGGCGGAGCCGGCGCACGACTGGAACGAGCGCGTATGCGCCGAGTGCTACACGCCCAACAGCTGCGCGAAGCTGCTCGACGCGGACGGCCGCATCAGGGCCGTCTACAATAACTACTCGAAGCTGAGCTTCGACTTCGGGCCGACGCTCCACAGGTGGCTCGAGGGAAATTATCCGACGCTCAACGGAATCATCATCAATTCAGGCGAGCGGGCTATGGCCCAGGCCTACAACCACATAATCATGCCTCTCGCGACGGAACGCGACAGGCTGACGCAGACCGTGTGGGGGGTCGAGGACTTCAAGTACCGCTACGGCCGCGAGCCTAAGGGCATGTGGCTGCCCGAGTGCGCCGTCGATACGCCGACGCTCGAGACGCTCGCGTCGTGCGGCATCGAATACGTGATACTCGCGCCCTCGCAGTGCAGAGCGATTGTCACGGAGTCCGGCGCGGTCGAGACGCCGGGCGGCGCGAACATCGACGTGACGCGCCCGTACCGCTGCGAGCTCCCGTCGGGCCGCGCGATGACGGTACTCTTCTACCACGCCGGCATAGCGCGCGACATAGCCTTCGGCGGCCTGCTCGACAACGGCGACGCCTTCAAGGAAGCGATGCTTAACGCCGCCGTCGAGGGAGAGGACCGCATCCTGATAACGGCGACCGACGGCGAAAGCTACGGGCATCACCACAAATTCGGGGAGATGGCGCTCGCGCGCCTCTTCGAGCTGACGGACGCCGACGTCCGCGTCGCGACGCCGCCGCTCGACGAATTCCTCGAAAAGCATCCGCCCGAGGCGAGATGCGTGATAGTCGAGAATTCTTCGTGGTCCTGCGCCCACGGCGTGGAGCGCTGGCGCTCGGACTGCGGCTGCCACACGGGCGGCGGCGAGGGCTGGAACCAGAAATGGCGCGGCCCGATGCGCGAGGCCTTCGACGCTCTCGCGGCCGCGGTCGACGAGCTGTACGAGACGGAGGTCTCGAGATACGGCGACCCGTGGCGGCTGCGCAACGAGGCGATAGAGCTTTACAAATGCGGCCTGCCGCTGACCGACGAGGAGATACGCGAGTACAGGAAGTCTTTCTTCGCGGAGCGGTTCAGCGGCATAACGGACGCCTCCGCGCGCATGCTCTCGTCGCTCGTCGAGATGCAGCGCATGCGCATGTTCATGTACACCTCGTGCGCATGGTTCTTCAGCGACGTCTCGGGCGTCGAGGCGCGGCAGATGCTCTCCTACGCGCTGCGCGCCGCGGAGATAGCGGAAGAGGTCTCGGGACGCAAAGACTACATCGCCCCGCTTATGGAAAATCTCAAAAAAGCGAAGGGCAACACGAAGGATTATCCCGACGCGGCTTCGGTCGTAACGAAGTGCGTCGCGCCGCACGCGCAGCTTGAGGAGCTTGCGGCGGAGGAAGAAGAAACGGATAGATTGGAGAAGATGAACGAAATGAGATACGGAAACAACCTCGCGGCCTCGCTCCTCGAATCGCTGGACAGCGACCCCGCCTTCAGGAACACGGCCTATTTCTCGATGGAGATAGCGCTGAAGCCGGAGATACCGACCTACTCGGGCGGGCTCGGCGTCCTCGCGGGCGACATCCTGAAGAGCGGCGCGGACATGGGCGTCCCGATGGTCGGCATCACGCTGCTTTATAAAAAGGGCTACTTCGCGCAGAAGATAGACAAGAACGGACGCCAGACGGAATATCCCGTGGACTGGAACCCGCGCGACTTCATGACGCAGCTTCCGAACCGCGTCACCGTGACGATGAACCACAGGCCCGTCACCGTCGGCGTATGGACCTACACGCTCGTCGGCCAGTCGGGACACAAGCTTCCGATTCTCTTCCTCGACACGGACCTCCCCGAGAACACGCCCGAGGACCGTCAGTTCACGGCGGAGCTCTACGGCGGCGACAACCGCTACCGCCTCTGCCAGGAGCTGATACTCGGCATCGGCGGCCTGCGCATACTGCGCGACCTCGGCTTCCGCAACATCAGGACCTTCCACCTCAACGAGGGCCACGCCGGCTTCCTCACGCTCGAGCTGCTGCGCGAGCAGGGCTACGGCGACATCGAGAAGGTCAAGAGCCAGGTCATCTTCACGACGCACACGCCCGTCGCCGCGGGGCACGACTTCTTCTCCTACGACCTCATCAACGAGGTGCTCGAGGGCAACTTCGGCCAGATACTGCGCCAGCACATCGGCGGAAGCGGCCTTTCGATGACGGACCTTGCGCTTAAGTTCAGCCGCTACGTCAACGGCGTCTCGCACAAGCACGCGATGGTCAGCCGCGAGATGTTCGGCGACCAGTCGATAGACTGGATAACGAACGGCGTCCACTCGACGACGTGGACCTCGCCGTCGTTCGCCCGCGTCTACGACCGCCACATCCCGGGCTGGGGCAACGACCCGTCGCGCCTGATGCAGGCGCTGCACATCCCCGACGACGAGATATGGAACGCGCACCAGTCGGCGAAGATGAAGCTGCTCGCCTTCGTCCTCGAAGAGACCGGCATCGAGCTCGACCCCGACGTTCTGACGATAGGCTTCGCGCGCCGCGCCGCGACCTACAAGCGCGCCGACCTCGTCTTCTCGGACGTCAAGCGCCTCGTCGAGATAGCGGGCGGCAAGGTGCAGTTCATCTTCTCGGGCAAGGCGCATCCGCACGACGAGCCCGGCAAGGACATGCTCCAGCACATCAACCGCGTCTCGAAGGAGCTCGGCGCGAAGCTCCCCGTCGTCTTCATCGAGAACTACAACATGGGCCCCGCGAAGCTCATAACCTCGGGCGTAGACCTCTGGCTCAACACGCCGGTGCGCCCGCGCGAAGCCTCCGGCACGAGCGGAATGAAATGCGTCCACAACGGCGTCATGAACTTCTCCGTGCTCGACGGCTGGTGGATAGAGGGCTGCATCGAGGGCAGGACCGGCTGGGCGATAGGCCCAGAGCCGACGGAGAACGGCCTCGTCGAGTACAACGAAGCCGAGGACGCCGTCGACCTCTACAACAAGCTCGAACAGAAGATAATCCCGACCTACTACGAGAACCGCAAGGAATGGATCAAGATGATGAAGCTCGCGATCGCAATCAACGCAAGCTATTTCAATACGCATAGGGTGGTGCATGAATACTGTGAAAAAGCCTATGGTACTGTTTTCCGCGGACACTAATAAAGAAATCCATCAGGAGAAGACGCCACAGATAAAGGCGCTCCACGTCTCTCCGGAGTGCGCGCCGCTCTCGAAGAAGGGCGGCCTCGGCGACGTCGCGGGCGCGCTGCCGAAGGCGCTGCGCGGCGTCGGGATAGACGCGCGCGTGCTGACCCCAGCGTGGCCCGGCGTGCTCGACAAGGCGCGCGACATGGGCGCGCTGCCGCAGAGGCCGCTCGGCACCGTGTCGGCGGCGATAAACTGGAAATCCGTCTCGGCTCGCGTATGGCGCGCGAGCGTCGCGGGGACGCCCGTCTACATCCTTGAGAACGATGAGCTTTTCTCGAACGAGGCGATATATCCAGACGTGCTCAACGCCGCGACGGCGGAGCCGATGCTCTTCCTCTCGTTCGCCGCGATGGAGCTCGAGCGCGCGGCGAAGTGGAAGCCCTACATAATCCACTCGCACGACTGGCCGACGGCGGCAGTCCCCTCCGCGCTGCGCTGGCACAGGCACTACGCCGGAGACGCAGCCGACTACGACACCGTCTACACGATACACAACATCGCGCACCAGGGGCTCTTCTCCTACGACTGCCTCAACGGCTGGGGCTTCCGCCCCGACTCCTACTGGGGCACCTTCGAATTCTACGGACAGGTGAACCTCATGAAGGGCGCGGTCAACAACGCCGACGCGGTGACGACCGTCAGCCCGAGCTACTCGTGGGACATCCAGACGCGCGACGGAGGCTTCGGCCTCGACGGCGTGATGGCGGCGAACAAGCAGAAGCTCCACGGCATACTCAACGGCATCGACTACGACGTGTGGAACCCGCGCACCGACGCGCTCATCCCCGCACACTACTGCGCCGACGACACCGAGGGCAAGAAGGGCTGCCGCCGCGCGCTGATGGAAAAATTCGGCTGGAACGACGACGGACGCCCGCTCGTCATATTCGTCGGGCGGCTCACCGAGCAGAAGGGCATCGACATCATGCTCGACGCGCTCGCGCGCTTCATGCCCGACAGGATATACGCGCTCATCATCGGCAGCGGCAGCGACATGTTCAACCGCCGCCTCGAGGACTTCCGCGCGGCCCACGCGGACAGCGTGCGCACCGTCACGGGCTTCAGCGAGGAGACGGCGCACCTCGCCTACGCGGGCGGAGACATACTCGTCATGCCGTCGCTCTTCGAGCCCTGCGGCCTTTCGCAGCTCATCGCCTTCGCATACGGCACGATACCTGTCGCGCGCGCGACGGGCGGCCTCGCCGACACTGTCATCGACGCGGACGGCTCGCCCGACGGCACCGGCTTCCTCTTCACCGACTACCGCATCGACGAGCTCGAACGCGCGCTCAACCGCGCGCTCGCCGCGAAGTACGACGCGGAGCGCTGGAGCAGAATCGTCCGCAGCGCGATGAAGAGCGACTTCTCGTGGAACGCCGCCGCCGCAGAGTACGCGGAGCTTTACAAAAAAGTATTAAAGTCAGAATAGGGAGAATAAAGGCGGAGACTGACAAAACGCCTCTGCGGCAATAGACGTATCGGGGCGGAACAATTATAATTAATGTCAGAGAGAAACAGAAAGTCAGTAATATATAACAGAATATCCTTAAAGAGAGGGAGGAATTTATCATGATCCACGGGAAATACGGACGCGTACTCGGCATGATCCTCGCAGGCGGTAAAGGCGAACGGCTTATGCCACTGACGCGCTACCGTGCAAAGCCGGCGGTGCCCTTCGCTGCGAAATACCGCATCATCGACTTCGCGCTCTCGAACATGGTAAACAGCGGTCTGTTTTCAATCTATTGCCTCATCCAGTTCAAAAGCCAGTCGCTCCATGAGCACATAGGCAAGGGCTGGCAGTTCGGCGACGCTCTTCGCGGCAGAGACTTCTTCATCAACGTAGTGCCGGCCCAGATGTGGGACGGCGAGCGCTGGTACGAGGGCACGGCCGACGCGATATTCCAGAACATGCATCTCGTGACGCTCTTCGACGCCGACCGCGTGTGCATCTTCGCGGCGGACCACATCTACAAGATGGACGTCGAACAGATGCTCGCGTATCACATGGACAACAACGCCGACGTAACCGTCGCCGCGTACGTCGTCCCCTCCTCCGAGGCGAGCCAGTTCGGATGCATCGCCACCGACGAGACGGGACGCATTATAGATTTCGTCGAGAAACCCGCCGTTCCGCCGGAGATCCCCGGACGCCCCGGCTTCAGCTACGTTTCGATGGGCAACTACATCTTTGAGCGCGAGACGCTCGAAGAGTCCGTCCTCTCCGACAGCGAGCGCAAGGACAGCAAGCACGACTTCGGCCGCGACATACTGCCGCGCCTCTTCGGCACGCACAAGCTCATGGCCTACGACTTCTCGACCAACGTGCTGCCCGGCGACGACAAGCCCTACTGGAAGGACGTAGGAAGCATCAAGGCCTACTGGGAGGCGCACATGGACCTTCTGCGCCACGAGTCGCCGCTTTCGCTCTACAACCCGCAGTGGCCGATAAGAACGGTCTCCTACTCCGACCCGCCTGGATTCACCTATCCCGACAAGGATCACTCCTGCTCGGTAGACGGATGCCTCCGCGCCGAAGCGAGCCGCGTCCTCGGAGCCTACGTGCGTAAGAGCGTCCTTTCGCGTAACTGCATAATCCACGCCGGCTCCGTCGTCGAGGAATGCATCATCGGACAGGGCGTCGAAATCGGCGAAGACTGCCGCCTGCGCCGCGTCATCGTAGACGCGCACAACAAAATCCCGGCCGGCACGTCGATAGGCTTCGACCCCGTCGCCGACGCCGAGCGCTACCACGTCGACCCCGCCTCGGGAATCGTCGTCGTCGGCATGCCGCAGATACAGCTCCGCAAGGAGAAGAACGTCCCCGGAACGTACGACGCGCTCCAGAACGCCGAGGACCTCGGCTTCTAATTACGGACGAACGCATAACGCAAGAAAAGCCCCGCGCTTCGCGGGGCTTTTTTCGTTGACGCGCGCGCGGCGCGCACGCTAGAATTTTTCGTGAAATTACCGGAAAGGGCTGAGCTTTATGGCGAGATGCAGAAGATGCGGGACGATATACAACGACGGCGCGCGCTACTGTCCGAAGTGCGGCGAGCCGGAGCGTGCGGAACGCGGACTGTTTCGCGCGCCGCGTCCTGATTCATCGCCCCGCGGAGAAAACGACGAAGTCACGCGGAAACGGCGCGACGGCATCTTCGCCGTGCCTCTGCCCTTCGCCGTGCTCGTCGTCGGGATTTTGATGAACCCAGCCGTGCCGCAGTGGATTTTCAAGATTTATCTGCACGCCTCCGCAGCGCTCGGCCTCGACGCTTCTTCGCCCTCGCGCGCCGCGATATGGGCGATGAGCTACGCGCCGTCACTGTGCGGCATGTGCGCGGCCTGCGCCGTGCTCGCCTCGTCGACGCGCCGCCACAGGGGAAGCCGCCTTCTGCGCTTCGCGGCGGTCGTGATTTTCATGCTCACGCTGATTTCGCTCGTCTCTACGCTCACGAACTCGCTTTCCTATATTTCAAGCGCCGCACTTAAGTTTTAGTCCGCAGTCTCGTAAGTTTCGCCCGTCTCACGCGCTTCGTCGGGCGCTACGATGAGCGCGCGGCTCATGTTTTCGAGTATCGTCTTTCCTCCGGCGCGGTACCACGAGGCGAGCCGCGCCGCGTCGCCGCTCTCTACGAGCTTCTTCATGTCCGTGGGCCAGTCGGAGCGCTTCTCCTCGTTCAAAATGTCGAGCGCGACGTAGCCGCGCGCGATGACGACCGCGACGGAGCGCCGCCCTCTGTACTCTATCGTAACAAGCTTCATCATCATAACCTCCGCAAAAATTTTCGGTTCGCGCCATAATTATAGCGCGCGGCGGCGTTGCGCTCGCTTCGCTAGACGCCTTCCGCCGCGCTATTTCTTACGGCGTATCCTGAACAGTACGACGGCGAAAGGAACTGTCAGCAGCGTCCACGCGCCGGCGCCGCCGCTGCATCCGCCGCCCGACTGCGAGCCGTCTTCCGATGCGAAGGCCTTTATGCAGAGGTCGCCGCGCTCGCCCATGCTCGTCCAGTTCTCGCCGCCGGCGGAATAGAACGATTTGCCTGGATTCGGCTTCGCCTTTTCGCTGTAGTTGTCCATCGCGTATTCGTATGCGAGCGGCCAGCCGTAGGACGGCGAGTTTATTTCAAGGACGACGGAGAATTTTTCACCGGCTTCGACGCGCGCGGGCGTCGGGAAATCTATGCGCGAATAGCCGGGGAGTTCGAGCGTTCCTTCCGCCGAGGCGAGGATTTCGCCTCGCGGCGAGCCTTCTTCATCGGCGGCCTCTATCGTAATTTTATATTCCGAGCCCGGGCTTGCGGCGTAGAAGCCCGCGGAGGTTATTTCCGCGCCGCGTCGCGCAGTGTAGACGTTTGCGCCCCATGCGCGCGCCTGCCCGCCCTGCGCAGAATCCATGCCGGCGGTCGGGTCGTATCCTCCCGCCTCTCCGTTGGGCGACATCATGCCAACCCTGCCGCATGGGGCGTATTCGTAGACATATTCGTCCGTGTTTATCCGCGCGTCCATGACGTAGACCGCGAGGTTATCGAGAGAACCTTCTTCGTATGAAAGATAAAAATATCCGTCGCCGCCGTGTACGCTGCTTCCGTAGCTATCGCGTATAATCCACGCGCCGTTCTCCCCAGGCTGCTGCGGTTTGAAGTTTTCTTTCTCGTAATTGTCGTCCCAGCCGACTACGGCGACCGCGTGCGAGAGCGGATTTTTGTCTTTTGAGTAAAAATATGCGTCGTAATAGAAATACTGCTCGTCGTCGGCGCAGATTTCGCAGTAGACCGCGCCGTATTCCATTATCGCGCGCTTGATGACCTCCCTATCCGCGCCGAGCGAATAGACGGCGCGCAGCCCGGCGATAGGCGCGAAGTCCGACGGGCGGACGAAGTCGTAGACGTATCGCTGCGCTTCGTAATCAATGTCCATGTTAAACGGCGCGTCCGCTTCGGAGACGGGGCCGTCGCCGCGCGCGAGGAAGGCCGCCGCCATAGAGTACGTGCCATGAGAAACCGTTATCCCGTTGCTTGAAATGTCCCAGCCTTCCGTCGTCCACGTGAACGACGGCTTCTCCGCCGAAACGTCCTGTAACGACATATAACCAAAGAGATACTCGGAAACGTCGGTCTCGCCGTATCCGTTGTGCAGCGCGAGGTTCGATTCAATCGACGCCGCCGAGGCGAAGGCCCAGCAGAGCGCGGTGCCGCCCTGGTCGCGCACAGGAGGATTCCAGCCCTCTTCGCGAAGGTCGTAAGTTGCCGGAAGCGCCGGGATTTCTTCCGCGGCGTTGGATGCGGGCGCGGCGTAGGGAGCGGCCCCGCGCTTCGCACCTCCGAGGAAAAGCGAAAAATCCGCGCCGTCGAGATACGACATATCGACGGGTGCCGAAGCCACGCCGCGCGCACGGACTAACCCCTCCGACGCTTCAAGCGGCTGCGGACAGAGCGCGAACGCCGCAAGCAATAACGTTACAATCAGATGTTTCACAGGCAGCCTCCGTATTTTTATAAGTTTTCTAAAATAACAGCAAATCGTCGTAGCATTTCGGCGGCATTTACTTTTCAAATCAAACAATGTATCTTCCTTGTTGAACAGTAAGGCGTCTACCGGCCGCACTTGTCTTTCGCGCGTCGGCGCGTAAGAATCCACAGGATGGGAAGCGCAAGCGGAGCCGCCGCGCCGAAGCCTGCCGAGCATCCGCCGCCGGTCTGTCCGAGCCTCCACGCGGCGTAGGCGTCGAGCCTGCCGTGAGCCGAATATCCGTCTTTCAGGACGGAGCCGTCCGCGCTGCCCAATATCATGCTTTTTATCTCCGCGGCGCTCTTTTCGGGATAGAGCGAACAGAGCAGCGCCGCGACGCCCGCGACGTGCGGCGAGGCCATCGACGTGCCGTTCGCATCCATGTATCCGAGTCCGGTCTCGTCGTACATGCAATGATAATCTTTGCCGTCGCCGCTTTGAATCGCTGTCTTTCTGACCGTGCTCACAATACTGACGCCGGGGGCGAATATATCCGTGTATCCGCCGGATGGGCTGTAGTTGGAAAAGTCCGCGCATCCATCGTTCGGGTCGCTCGCGCCTACGATTATAGAATTTTCCAGCCCGAGCATCGCGGGCATATGCAGTTCCCCTGTATGGTCCACGTCTTCTTCGGCGCTAAATCCGGGCGCGTCAAGATTTTGCCCGTCGTTGCCCGCGGCTATGCAGACGATGATTCCCGCGTCGCTGAGCGCTTTCATTTTCAGCCTGTACGGGTTGTAGAGGTCTTCATTCACAGGCGCCCAGAAGCCCAGCGATAGATTGGCCACACGGATATTTACCCCCGCATCTTTCGCAGCGAGGATGAAATCGACGGCGCGTATCTGGTCGCTGGCGAACGTACACGTGTTGTAAGAATAATCCGCCTGTCCGTTTTCATTCGTGCCCTTAACCTTCATCGGCGAGCCGATGGAGACGGACAATATTTTGACGTTGCCGGCGATTCCGGCGACGCCGGTTTCGTTGTCGGTGACGGCTCCTATCGTACCAGCCACGTGCGTCCCGTGTCCGTATATGTCGCCGATAAACCGGGAATTTTTCGTAACGGTCATTATATCGTCAAACTGTATGTCCCAAGTTTTACCCGGGCCGATCGGAACGGGTTCAAGCGGCTTAACGTCCCCCGTTTTATCGGCTTCGTATTCGCTGCCGTAAGTTCCTTCGACTTTGCTGTGAAACCATACGCCGTGGCTGCCGAGAAAGTCGTCCGTTGTAAATATACCGCCGCTGAACTCCTCGTTCGCTCCGTCAAACATCCCCTCTATCTCCTTGAGGATGTCTTCGTCGCTGAATGTGTAGACGTTGTCCTTGAGGTCTTCGTGGTCGTATATAATGCCGGAGTCGATAACCGCGATGACGGCCTCTTCGGATGCCGCCCCGAGCGTCAGCGCCCACAGCCGCGGCATGTTTATCCTTTCGAGTCCCCACATACGGTCGTAGTATTCGTCGTTCGGCCGGTACTCCGAGCTTTGCGCGGAGTCGAAGGCCGTCATGTAGTTCGGTATGGCGGAGACGACGTTCGGATTTTCGCGCAGACGCGCAATGAGCCGCTCCGTGCTTTCTCCGCTCGCGCTTCTGACGTGCGCCACGGAGTATTCCTCCGGCTCTTCCGTCTCCGCGCCGTTTGCGGCGAGCGTCCGCGCGGCGTTCGTCTCAGCGTATTCCGCCGCGTCCCAGGCTTTTACCGGGAGGTAGCTTTGCAGCAGCTCGACGCCGAGTTCCGCGCCAGCGTCCGGCGCTGAGTTCGCCGCGGAAAACGTGCGCGCCGCGACATGCTGCGCCTCAGTCTTGTATATGACGATGGCCTCGCCTTCGGCATAGCGCGGAGGCGAAGCGAGCGACGGCTGCGCGAAGAGCAGCGCCGCGCATAAAATCAGCAATATTTTTCTCAACTGTCCGGCATCTCCTTTGCTGCGTTTGCTTTTCTTGTTTTCATTACTTCGTTGCGAAGCTGCGAGGCACGGCGGACTTATATGATTTTCGCCGAAGCTTCGCCCTTGTCTCCGGCACAAAGAACTGAGACCCGCTTCAAGGAATTTTCTGCCGCGCACGCCCCGAGCCGAAAGAATTCGATAATAAATTATATACGATGCTGCCGTAAGCTGCGCGCCTTGGCTCCGTCATGCCGCGGCCAACGCGCATAACTCACGTCAGCGGAGCAAATTCAGACTTGCGGCGCACATTCGCCGCAGCCGCGCGGATTTCGCAGGCGCGCCGCAAGCTCACCGCCGCGTTCGCCAATCCGTGCCGGCGGCGCCAATTCATGGCGCGGGCGCACGATTCACGCCGTCTCCATAAATCAGCCGCTCTCACGCGAAGCTCGCGCCGCGGCGTATGCGCGATAGATTTCCCGCCGCTTGTTGACAAAGGCCGCCGCGCGTAGTAATCTTCACTAAGTTGATAGAGAAGGTGATGTTTATGGCGATCACACAGAAATGCCAATACGCACTGCGCGCTATATACGAGCTTGCCAGGCGGGGCGAAGGGCCGTGCAAGATAGGGGCCGTTGCCGAGGCGCAGGGCATTCCGGTGCGCTTTCTCGAAAACATACTGAACAGCCTGAAGGGCGCGGGCTTCGTCGATTCCGCGCGCGGCAAGGACGGCGGATATTTCCTCGCGCGTCCGGCCTCCGCGATAACGGTCGGCGAGGTCATCCGCTTCGTGCAGGGCGACTTCCGCCCCGTCGAATGCGGCGACGAGGACGACGTCTGCTCCGTCTACGGAAGCTGCGTATTCCGCCCGCTCTGGGAGAGGGCGCAGGAGGCGCTCGAAGCGGTCTACGACGGCACGACCTTTCAGGACCTGCTTGACCAGTCGGAGGAAAACCGCCACGGCCCCGAGTGCCGCTGCGGTCGAAAGGTTAAAATACAGAAAGCATGATGAGGTGACGGAGATGGAACCACGCGAAGTTTATCTTGATAATTCTGCGACGACGAGGGTAGACCCAAGGGTGACGGAGGCGATGCTTCCCTACTTCTCGGAGCGCTACGGCAACCCGAACAGCCTGCACAGGCTCGGGCGCGAGGCGCGCGAGGCTGTGGACGCGGCGCGCGCGAAGGTCGCGGCGCTGATAAACGCGGAGCCGACGGATATAATTTTCACCGGCGCGGGCAGCGAGGCCGACAACCTCGCGATTAAGGGCGCGGCGTGGGCGCTGCGCGAGCGCGGCAAAGGGAACCACATAATCACGAGCGCGATAGAGCACCACGCGATTCTCGATACGGTCAAGTGGCTCGGGAAGATGGGCTTCGAGTACACTATTCTGCCTGTCGACAGCCGCGGCATGGTGTCGCCCGAGGAGCTCGAAAAGGCCATCCGCCCCGACACGATTCTCGCGACGATTATGGCGGCGAACAACGAGATAGGAACTATACAGCCGGTCCGCGCGCTCGGCGAAGTCTGCCGTGCGCACGGCGTCATGTTCCACACGGACGGCGTGCAGGCCGCGGGACATATAAAGATGGACGTTAAGGAGCTGCCCATCGACATGATGACGATGGCGGCGCACAAGATGTACGGCCCTAAGGGTCTCGGCGCGCTCTACGTGCGCCGCGGCATAAAGCTCATCCCGACGCTGCACGGCGGCGGACAGGAGTTCGGCCTTCGCTCCGGCACGGAGAACGTACCCGGCATCGTCGGCTTCGGCAAGGCAGCCGAAATCGCGAAGGAGCGCCTCGACAACGGCGAGGACAGGAAGCTCGCCAAGCTGCGCGACTATCTCATCGACGGCGTGCTATCGCGCATACCGAAGTCGCAGCTGACCGGCGCGGCGGGGGACGAACGCCTGCCCTTCCACGCGAGCTTCACGATAAAATATATCGAAGGCGAGGGAATGCTCCTGCTGCTCGACGCGGCTGGCATCGCGGCCTCGAGCGGCTCGGCCTGCACGTCGGGCAGCCTCGAGCCGAGCTACGTGCTGCTCGCGACGGGGCTCGACCACGCGACGGCGCACGGCTCCGTCCGCATGACGATGAGCCACGAGACTACGAAGGAAGATATAGACTACGTGCTTGAGCAGTTCCCGAAAATCGTCGAGAAGCTGCGCGCGATGTCTCCGTTCTGGAATAAAAGATAACGGGGCGAGGAGGAGTAAAATATGTACAACCAGAAGGTAGTGGACTATTTCATGAACCCGCGCAACGCGGGGCGCATCGAAGACGCCGACGCGATAGGCGAAGTCGGCAACCCGAAGTGCGGCGACGTGATGAAGATATATCTGAAAATCAATCCGCAGAGCGAGGTCATCGAGGATATCAAGTTCGAGACCTTCGGCTGCGCCGCCGCGATAGCGACCAGCTCGATGGTGACGGAGCTCGCGAAGGGGCGCACTCTGCAAAACGCGCTGAAGATAACCAATAAGGAGGTCGCCGACGAGCTCGGCGGGCTGCCGCCGGCGAAGCTGCACTGCTCGCTGCTCGCGCAGGAGGGCATACAGGCCGCCGCGGCGGACTACTATATGCGCCGCGACGGGAAGCTGCCTGAGGGGCTGACGGTTCCCAAGACCTGCATAGCCTGCGGCTGCGAGGCCGAGGAAGAAGAGGAAGAAAGGTTCGTGAGCGAGCATGACAGAGTTGCGGAATAACGCGGCGAAGGGCCGCATCATCGCGGTATGCAGCGCCCCGAAAAAGGGCATGATAAAGCACGACATAGGCGAAGGGACGCTCATCGAGGGCATCGGCCTCGAGGGCGACGCGCATGCGGGCTTCATGCACAGGCAGGTGAGCCTCATCGCGATGGAGGACATCCGCACGATGATGGCGAAGCTGCCGAACCTCGTGCCGGGCAGCTTCGCTGAGAACCTCACGACCGAGGGCTTCGACCTCGGCGCGCTGAAAATCGGCGACAGGCTCCGCGTCGGCGAGACGCTGCTCGAGGTCTCGCAGATAGGCAAGGAGTGCCACTCGCACTGCGAGGTCTTCAAGCAGACCGGAGAGTGTATAATGCCGAAGAAGGGCATTTTCACGAAGGTGCTCAAGGGCGGGCGCGTCAAAAAGGGCGACGCGATAGAATACGCAGAATAAAAGCAGGGGCCGCCGGAACGGCGGCCCGTTTTTTACGAAAGGCTTAATCATGGGCGACGAACACGAACACAAGCATACACACGAAGGCGAAGAAGGCTGCTGCGCGGACGGTCACGCTGGCGAACATATGCGGAACGGCTGCATAGACCATGAGCGCAGTCACGAGCATGAACATGAAGAAACCTGCGGCTGCAAAGACGGCCGTCTCCACGAGCATGAACACAGCCACGGCCCCGAATGCGGCCACGACCACCACCACGCGCACGGTCACGACGACGGATGCAGCTGCGCCTCGTGCCACGCCGCGGAGCGCATCTTTCAGGAAACGGAGGAGGACGAACGGCGCGCGGGCGCGGAGTTCCGCCGCGAGATAATTTTCCTTGCAGTGACCGGCGCGATATTTTTCGCTGCGTTTGCTGCCGAGGAGCTTCACCTTTTCCGCGACGAAAGCACGCATAACCTGCTGCACGCGGTTTTCGCCGTACTCTACATCATAACCGGCTGGCCTGTGTTGATGACGGCCTTCCGCGCTCTGCTGCGCGGCGATTTTTTCAACGAATTCACACTGATGGGCGGCGCGACTCTCGCGGCGTTCGCGATAGGCGAGACCTGCGAGACGGTCGGCGTCATGCTCTTCTACCGTCTCGGCGAAGCTTTCCAGGAGCGCGCGGCCTCCAACTCGCGCCGATCGATAAAATCCCTGCTCGCGGAAAAACCAGTCACGGCGCGCCTGGTGAAAGACGGAGAAACCGAAGAAAAAGACCCGCAGGAGATAAAAAAAGGCGACGTCGTGCAGGTCCTGCCCGGCGAGATAATCCCGATCGACGGCGTAATAGTCAGCGGCGAGTCGCAGCTCGACTGCTCCGCGATAACGGGCGAGTCGATGCCCGTGCCGGTCAAACCCGGCGCGCAGGTACACGGCGGCGCGCTCTCGCTCGACGGCCTTCTGCTCGTCGAAGCGGCGGGGCCTTTCGAGGACTCCACCATCGCGCGTATGCTCGAAATGGTGCAGAACGCCGTGGAGCGCAAGGCTCCGACTGAACGCTTCATCACGAAATTCGCGAAATGGTACACGCCCGCGGTATTCTTCGCAGCCGCGGCGGTTATGCTAGCCTCGCGCTTCGCGGGCGGCGCGGACTGGCACGAATCCATATACCGCGCGCTCGTGCTGCTCGTCATATCGTGCCCATGCGCACTCGTGATCTCGATACCGCTCGGCTACTTCGGCGGCATCGGAGCGGCGTCGAAGCACGGCATACTCGTCAAGGGCGCGAACGTATTCGACGCGCTCGGCAAGGTGGAAAGCGCCGTCTTCGACAAAACGGGTACGCTGACGTACGGGCGTTTCAAGGTCTCGGGCGTATTCCCGGCCGGCGGCGTGACGCGCGAAGAGCTGCTTTCGACCGCGGCGCTCGCAGAGAGCGGCTCGCCGCATCCCGTCGCGCGCGCGATAGCCGAAGCCGCGGGAGCGAAGCTCGCGCCCGAGGGCGCCTCCATAACGCAGCTCCCGGGCCGCGGCATGGTCTGCAAAATAAACGGCGACACCATAATCTCGGGCAACGCCGCGCTGCTTGAGGAATACGGCGTGACGCCGCCGCCCGTGGACGAGCAGGGCACCGTCGCCTACGTCATGAAGAACGGGCGCTACCTCGGCGTGATAACGGCCGCCGACGCCGTGCGCCCTGAATCCGCGGAGGCGGTCAAGGAGCTGCGCGCGCTCGGCATCAAGGGCGTCTACATGCTCACTGGAGACCGCGAGGAGACGGCCTCGCGCGTCGCGAAGGAGCTGTCGCTCGACGGCTGGCGCGCGGAGCTGCTGCCAGGCGACAAGGTAGAGGCGCTCAGGGAGATCTGCGGCGGCGACACGAAGAAGACGATATACGTCGGCGACGGCGTGAACGACGGCCCCGTCCTCGTAACCTCCGAGACGGGCATAGCGATGGGCGGCTTCGGCTCGCAGGTCGCCGTCGAGGCGGCGGACGCCGTCATCCTCGACGACTCCCCCGCCAAGGTCGCGGACCTTCTGCGCATAGCGAAGAAGACGCGCGCGATAGTCTGGCAGAACGTCGCGCTCGCGCTCGGCGTCAAGGGCGTTTTCCTCGTCCTCGGCGCGTCGGGCCACGCTGGGCTCTGGGAGGCCGTCTTCGCGGACGTCGGCGTAGCGCTGATGGCGATACTCAACGCAACGCGCGCGACGCGGCTCAAATAGCGCGGGGAAAACAAAAAAAACGACACGGCGCGGCGCGCGAAGCCGCGCCGTTTTTTTCGCGCCGCGCCGCCGCGCGCGCCCGCGAGCTTTACTGTCGCGAAATTTTTGCTATAATCTACCGCTGTTTGATTTTTACATAAGGATGGGCATCATGAGCAAAATCTACACACTCAAACTTTCACACATTCCCGTAACGCAGATAAAGCTGAACCAGGCCGTCGCCGGAGCGATAGAGATACGCACCGCGAAGATAGCGGCCTTCGTGCGCCTGAACGGCGAGATACTGCGCCAGTCGGGCGACGCGCACATGACGACCTGCCTGCGCCCGTGGGGGCTCGGCCTCTCCGACGAGGAGATGAACACCTTCGCGACGCAGGAGGTGCGCGGCAAGACCTACATCAACAGCATCTACGTCGACGCGGACACCTACGCGGGCATACAGGCGCTGAACCCCGAGACGATGTACTCGCTCTGGTACGAGCTCGGCCTCGTCCACTACGCGCTCTCGACCGGCGAGACGATGAACCATATCCGCCCGGCGCGCGAAAAGGCGCTCGAAGCTGGGACGCTCTGCGAGGCATCCGTCGAGGCCGAAAATTTCGCGATACGCCACACGAGCGTACAGGCCGCGCTCAAAGCGCTCAAGGCGCTCAGCGAAGAGAACCAGCCCGAAACCTGCATCGCGGCGAAGGAATACCCGCTGCGCATAAAGGCGCTCGAGGAGCAGGCCGCAGCGAAGTAACGGCGCGCGCCGCGGACAATATCTCGTTTTTATCGCGCAAAAACTTGATTCTCTACAGAAAAGGCATAATATATTCTGTGCAAAATCGATAGAGAAGGAGAAATCTCAAATGAATCTCAGCGCACGCAATCAGCTTAAAGCGACGGTCGCCGCGGTCAAAAAAGGCGCGGTCAACGACGAAGTATCGCTCCGCCTCGCGGACGGAACGACGCTCACCTCGATAATCACCGAGACGAGCTGCGAGAGCCTCGGCCTCAAGGAGGGCGTCGAGGCCTACGCGGTAATCAAAGCTACGAACGTCATGATAGGCGACCTCGACGACGGCGGCCTCAGGCTTTCGGCGCGCAACCAGCTCAAGGGCACCGTCGACGCCGTCAAGGACGGAATGGTGAACTGCGAGGTGGACCTGACGCTTGCGGGCGGCGAAAAAATCACCTCCGTCATCACAATGACGAGCGCCAAGCGCCTCGGCCTCGCCGCGGGCAAAGAGGTCCGCGCCGTCATCAAAGCCTCCGACATCATGGTCGGCGTGAAGGCGTAGCGCGCAGTCCGCAAAACCGCGCGAAATTCAAGCGCTCACACAAAAACGGCCCCGGCGGCAAAGCCCGGGGCCGTTTTTCGTATTTTATGCCGTTTCCCTAAATTACCACTTCACGAGCCCGCTCCACTGCGCGAGCTTCGCGGGGCGGTCCCATGCGTATTCGCGGAACTGCCCGCAGCAGGGCGTGCCCTTGCAGGCCCAGAGGCGCTTGTCGGTCGCGTCCATGACGATGCAGCCGAGCGTGCTTATCTTGTCGAGCTCCTTCTTGCGCTCGTCGCCGTGGCGGCAGACGCTGAACGGGAAGCCGAAGTGATCTTTGAAGGCTTCGATTATATCTTCGCGCGTTATCGAGCCGGCCTTCGGCGCGAGGTGGCGCAGTATGCGGCGGTCGCGGTAGAGCGTTCCGCCGAGCGCGTCGACCTGGTAGCCGTACTTCGGGTGCTTGATGTGGTTGCTGTGCGAGATGAGGCCGTTCTCTGGGTAAAGCACGAGCTGCCCGCGCTCGAGCTTCTCGAAGCCCATGGCGTCGCCCGCGCCGCAGGCCGCGGCGTAGTACATCGGCAGCATCGACTCAGCGCCGAATATCTTATTGACCGCGTCGACGTAGCGGTCCTGCTCCAGGAACTTTCTGCGCACGAAGACCGACGGCACGCCGAAGACCTTCGTGTTCCACGTCTTGTGCAGGCTGTTGACGCCGAGCGCGAGCCCCGCCTGGTTCATGCCGTAGCGCGCGAGCTGCCCAGCCTCGGTCACTATCATCATGTCCGCGCCGTCGTCCTTCATCACCTGGAGGATGACCGTGCCGTACTCCTGCCACGTGTAGGTGTCCCAGTTCTGCGCGAGTATCGTGTGCCCGTCGGCGGTAGCGTCGGGCAGCACGGCGACGCTCGAGCAGCCGTCGAGCTCCTCCTCGTCGGATTTCTCGCGGCGCACGAGCGTCATCGCCTCGGAGCGCGAGTTGAGCGTCAGCAGCTCGTCGAAGCTCGCGCCCGAGCCTTCCGCGACGCCCTCGAGCTCTTCGAGAAGCTCGGGCGAGTAGGCCTTGATGAACGGGACGAACTTCTTCGATATCTCGCGAGCGTCGTCCCAGCTCACGGCGGCGTGTCCGCTGTTGAAGAACGTTATGTAGCGCTCGAGGACGCCGTGTATCAGCTCGCGGCACTGCGAGCCGTAGTCCGCGCCGCGCTCGCGCGGCGTCTTGCCCTGAATCGTGAAGAACGGCATATAAGCCATGATTATCGTCTCCCCTTATGCAAAGTATCGAAAAGGCCCCGCCGCCGGAGCGCTTTTGACGCCGTGGGAGCGCGCGGGGCCCGTTTCGTTAATTCTAAGCTCGAAGCGGCCTATTTGACAAACTGCGTTACGCCGGGTCCGAGCGGCAGGCCGAGCACCCACCAGACGCAGAGCAGCGCTATCTGTATCGCTATCGTGACGATGGCGTAGGGCATGCAGCCCGCAAAGACGGTGCCCATGCCGGGCGTCTTGTCCTTGTCGGTGTTGTACGCGACGAGGAGGCCGACGATGAGCGCGACGTCGGAGGATATCGGCGCGACGGCGTTCATCGCGGAGTCGCCTATGCGGTAGGCGAGCGAGGTCATAGCGGGGCTGATGTCTACAGCGTAGAACATCGGGATGAGTATCGGAGCGAGGATCATCCACTTCGACGAGCCGGAGGTCATGAAGAGGTCGAGGAAGCAGGTCATGAGCGCGACGACGATGAGCAGCAGAAGGCCGTTGAAGCCGGCTTCCTTGAGCCACTGCGCGCCCGTAGCGCCGAGGACGGTCGGAATGTTCGAGGCGTTGAACAGGTAGATGAAGAGCGAGGCCGGGAGCGCTATGACCATGAAGCTCGTGACGAGGCCGATGCTCTTCGACATCATCTTGGGCATGTCGTTCCACTTGGCTATCTTGCCGACGGTGCGCCCGTAGGCCATCGCCGTGATCTGGAAGAAGAGGAAGAGCAGCGTGAGGACGCTCTTGAGCAGCGGCGAGTTCGGCACGATGCTGCCGTCGGGGGCGCGGAAGAAGGAGTTCTGCGGGATGCAGGCGGCGATGAGTACGACGAAGAAGATTACCGCCGCGATGCCCGCGTTGCGCAGCCCCTTGCGCTCGATGGGCGTAAGCTCGTGCTCAGTCTCCTTGCCGAGGACGAGGCTCAGGTCCTTCGGCTCGCCTATGAAGCCGCGCACGAACTTCGTCGTGATAAGCGTATAGGCGACGGTGAGCAGGACGAGGCTCGCTATGAGGAAGTACCAGTGCTCGAGGACGTGGACAGTCGAGGGGTCGATGCCGAGCGAGGTGCAGACGGAGACGTTGATTCCGCTGATGAGCACGTCGAGGTTGCCCGCGAAGATGCTCGCCGCCATTCCCGCGTTGCCCGCGGCGTAGGCGAGGATGATGCCGAGCCACGGGTTGTAGCCGAGCAGCGCGAAGACCGCGGCCGCGACCGTCGTGCAGCCGAGGACGCCCGCGTTCGACGCGATGTGCGCGTTGATGGCGATGAACGAGACGACCGCGAAGACGAGCGACGGGCGCGCGCCGAGTATCGTGCGGCGGATGAGCGCGCTGAAGAAGCCTACCTGGTCGGCGAGGCCGATGGCGAGCATGAGCAGCCCGACCATCATCATCGGCGCGAAGTTGTAGTAAATCTTATACATGTTCTCGGTCACATAGGTGACGGTCTCGCGGTTGAGCAGGTTGCGCACCGTCGCCGTGACCATCTTCTCTCCGCCGCCGGAGCTCGACGCGGACATGTAGCTTATCGAAGCTCCGCTGAATATCACGGAGAGCGCCACCGCGATGACGCAGAGTATGCAGAACAGATAGAACGGATGCGGGAGCTTGTTTCCCACGACCTCCACTCCGTTTATGAAACGGAAGAACAGACTTTTTTTCTCAGCGCTGCTGACAGATTGCATTTGAAATTCACACTTCCCACACACAAAGATTTGACTGAAGCGGACGCGCCGCTATTTTTTATAGACGGTCTCGCCGCCGAGCACCGTCTCGAGGACCTGTATGTCCTTTATCTCCTCCGCCGGGCAGGTCATGAAGTCCCTGTCGATTACGATGAAGTCCGCGAGCTTTCCGGTCTCGATGCTTCCCTTCAGCTTCTCCTCGAAGCCCGCGTATGCCCCCCACGTCGTGTACGAGCGCAGCGCCTCCTCGCGCGTCATGGCCTCCTGCGGATACCAGCCCCCTTCAGGCTGCCCGTTTTCGTCCATGCGCGTGACGGCGCAGTACATGCTGAGGAACGGATTGTAGCTCTCGACCGGAGAGTCCGTGCCGTTCGGCACCGGGTTGCCGTCGTCGATGAGCGTGCGCCAGGCGTAAGCGCCCTTCATGCGCTCGCGGCCTATGCGAGCCTCCGCGACCTTTTTGTCGGTGCGCAGGAAGACCGTCTGATGCGTCGGGATGACGCCGAGCTTCTTAAAGCGCGGAATGTCGTCGAGAGAGAGCATCTGCGCGTGCTCGATGCGCAGGCGCGCGTCGCCGTCGGGGATTTCCTTGAGGATACGCTCGTAGACGTCGAGCGCCTGGCGGTTCGCGGCGTCGCCTATCGCGTGGACCCAGATCTGGAAGCCCGCGCGGTGCGCCTCGTAGAGCACGTTGTAGAGCTGCTCGTCGGTCCACTTGCCGTTGCCCTTGTGTCCCGGACGGTCGTCGTAGTCCTCGAGCATCCACGCGCTTCTCGCGCCGAGCGAGCCGTCGCCCGATATCTTATACGAGCGCGCCGTCAGCCTGTTGTCGTACATGCCGATGCGCAGCCCCTTCTGGAAGTAGCGCATCGAGCCTTCCATAAGCTCCTGGTAGTTCGGGCGGCCTACGACCCTCATGCTCGCGTATATGCGCAGCTTGAGCTCGTGTTTCTGATAAAGCTCTTCCCAGGCCTGGATCCATTCCTCGGCGGTGCCTGCGTCGTGGACGGTCGTCAGCCCAGCGGCGAGAAAACTCTCCTGCGCGAGCAGGACGATGCGCTGGAGCTGCTCCCTGTTGTACGGCGGGATGGCCTTGTTGAACGGGTCCTGAGCCTGGTCGGTGACGGTGCCGAGCAGCGAGCCGTCCTCGGTTCTCAGATACTCGCCGCCGGTCGGGTCTGGCGTATCGCTCGTCACGCCGACGGAGGCGAACGCCGCGCTGTTGACCCACGCCGCGTGTCCGCAGGCGCGCTTGAGGTAGACGGGGATGTCCGGCGCGACGGCGTCGAGCTCTTCCTTCGTCGGGAACGATTTGTCGTTCCACTCGTCGTTGAGCCAGCCGCGCCCGACTATCCATTCGCCGGGCTTCGCCGCCTTGTAGGCCTCGGCGACCATCGCTACTATCTCCTCGCGCTGGCGGCCGACGATGTTCAGCTCCATCTTCATAGCGCCGGTGTTGTTGACGTGAAGATGCGAGTCGATGAGTCCCGGCAGGACGCACTTGCCGCCGAGGTCGACTATTTTAGTCTCGGGCGTGCAGAGCGCGCGAATTTCGTCGTCCGTGCCGGCGGCGACGAAGCGGTCTCCTTCGACGCAGAACGCCGAAACGACGGAGAATTTACCGTCGACGGTGTAGACCTTGCCGTTCACGTAAGCAGTATCCGGTCTTCTCATGAATCATTCTCCTCCCGATAAAAAAGATAAAACAAGAACCTACAGCCGCTCGCCGTAGGTTTCGTAAATCCAACACATGCGTAGTATAATGAGGTTCAATAAAAATGTCTAACACTTTTTATGAATTATCCGTAATATTAGTGAAAAGCCGCGGTTATAGCCGCGGCTTACTCTTTTATCCGGGGATTTTATATTATTGAGTTTCTTATCGCTCTGAATAATAATTCATAAGACACCCTGACAGCAAGATTTTTCTGTCATCTCCCGTCAACTCGGGCATCAGCGCCTTCACGCGGATTTTACCGCCGTTCCGCGTCAGCAGCCACGCCTCGGCCTCCTCCGCTCCGCTCTCGACTTCGGCGCGGACGTTCGGAAGCCAGAGCCATTCGCCGGGGCTGAACAGGCGCGCGCTCTCTTCGTCCGTTATGAAGGGAATCATCCCCCAGTTGATCAGGTTGCTGCGGTAGCGCTTCGTCGCGTATTCCAGCGCGAAGTTCGCCGCGCCGCCGAGGACGCGCTGCGACGAGGCGGCCTGCTCGCGCGCGGAGCCGTCTCCCGGCTTTACGGCGAAGATGCAGCTTCCTATCGCGAGCCGCGAAGCGTCGCCGCAGCCGGCGCGCCGCAGCAGCTCCGTCAGCTCATGGGAAAGTCCGCGCGTTCCGTCCGCGGCGCGGCGTTCTTCCTCTAGCGCCTGCGCTTCGCGCGCGCGTCCGACGTACTGCGGGTCCTTGCGCGAGAGCGCGAACTGCGCGAGCTTGAGCGGGTTCGAGCGCAGCGACGACGTTTCGCCCGACGGTATCAGTTCGTCGGTAGTCGTCACGGGGTCTGTAATTACAGACGCAATCTTGAGGAGCATGTCTTCGGCCATCGGGTATATATTCGGCCACGGCTTTATGTTCGGGCCGCAGACGAGCTCCGCCGTTTCGTCGGGGCGTCCGCAGCCGTGGAATACGGCCTTTTCGTAGAGCTCGCCGCGGAAGCGGTAGGGCACGTCATGCAGCAGCGCGCCGTATTTCTCCGCAGAGGTTATGACGCCGCCGTTCGCCGCGGTCGCCGCTATCGAGCGCGCGTCCATGAGCGCGACGGAGGCAGTCTGTCCCTCGCGCGGCTTCGAGCCCTCGCGGTTAGGGAAGTTCCTCGTCGTGTGACGGAGGCTGAAGCCGCGGTTCGCGGGAGTGTCGCCCGCGCCGAAGCAAGGGCCGCAGAAGGCCGTCTTGACCACCGCGCCCGCGGACATCAGGTCGAGCAGGCATCCGTTCGCGGCGAGCTCCATCATCGCGGGCTGGCTGCCGGGATACACGGAGAGCGGGAAGCCGCGCGTGCAGCGTCCCCTGAGTATCTGCGCCGCGGCGACTACGTTGTCGAATATGCCGCCCGAGCAGCCGGCGATTATCCCCTGGCCGGCGCGGATTTCGCCGTTCTTTGAAATTTTGTCCGTGAGGCCGAGCTCCAGCGTCTCGTCCTCGAAGGCGGCGCACGCCTCGTCTTCGACCTTCTTCAATATCTCGTAGGGATTTCCCGTAAGCTCGTCTATCGTGCAGACGTTGCTCGGGTGGAAGGGCAGCGCTATCATCGGCCTTATCTCGCTGAGGTCTACGACAACGGCGCGGCCGTACCACGCGGCCTGCGCCGGGTCGAGCCGCCTGTAGCCGCCGGGCCGTCCGTGCAGCGCGAGGTATTCCTCCACCCTCTCGTCCGTGCGCCATATCGAGCTCCAGCAGGCGGTCTCCGTCGTCATCACGTCGACTCCGTTCCGGAATTCGACGGGCAGGCTGGAAACTCCGGGGCCGACGAACTCCATCACGCGGTTCTTGACGAAGCCGTTTTTGAAAACAGCGCCGATTATCGCGAGCGCGACGTCCTGCGGCCCGACGCCGGGGCGCGGCGCTCCTTTCAGATAAACCGCGGCGGCTTCTGCGCGCGGCAGGTCGTAGGTGCGGCCGAGCAGCTGCTTGACGAGCTCCGGCCCGCCCTCGCCGACGCCCATCGTACCGAGCGCGCCGTAGCGCGTGTGGCTGTCGGAGCCGAGTATCATGCGGCCGCAGCCCGCCATCGTCTCGCGCACATAGGAGTGTATGACCGCGAGATGCGCTGGGACGAAGTCGCCGCCGAACCGCTTCGCCGCGGAGAGGCCGAAGGCGTGGTCGTCCTCGTTTATCGTGCCGCCGACGGCGCAGAGCGAATTGTGGCAGTTCGTCAGCACGTAGGGCATCGGGAATTTTTTTAGCCCGCTCGCTATAGCCGTCTGGATTATGCCGACGTAGGTGATGTCGTGCGAGGCGAGCGCATCAAAGCGTATTTTGTACTCGTCCGGCGAAGCGGAGGAATCGTGCGCGGCGATTATCCGCGCCGCAATCGTGCCGCGCGACGCCTCATCCGCGCTCTCGGGCAGGCGTTCGAGCTCGCGCGCGCCCGCCGCGCGCAGCCGCTCGTTGACGCCTGCGAGCCCCTCTCTTCCGACCTCCTCCGCGCTCATCAGCACGACGCCACCGAACAGGAAAACTCCGCCGTTTATAAGCTTTATCATCACAATCACTTCTTTTCACAGAAATTCGGTCCGTTCGGATAAATTATCACAGCCGCGCGCGGCGGACAAGGCGCGGACGTTATAATAGGCGCGTAAACTCGCAGGCGCGGAGGGCGCGCCGGGACGGAGGGGATTTTCCATGCTCACGATACGCGCGGCGCGCGCGGACGAATTCGAGACGGTCCGCTGCTTTTACCATAGGCTTATAGATATGATGGAGGGCTCAAAATTTCATCCGCGCTGGGAGAAGGGCGTATATCCGTCGGACGCCTTCATGCGTTCGTCGATAGAGCGCGGCGAGCTGTACCTCGGGCTGCTCGGCGGCGATACAGCCGCGGCTATGGCGATCAACGGCGAGGGCGCGGAGGGCTACGGCGGCGCGCCGTGGGGCGTGCGCGCGGCGGACGGAGAATTTTCCGTAATCCACGCGCTCGGCGTGCTGCCCGTGTACCACGGGCGCGGCTTCGCGCGCGAGCTCGTCGCCGCGGCGAAGGGCGTTGCGCGCGGCCTCGGCCACAAGGCGCTGCGCCTCGACGTGCTCAACGGCAACCTGCCCGCCGTCAGGCTCTACGAGTCGGAGGGCTTCCGCTTCGTCTCGCGCGTTAAACTCTTCTATGAGGACACGGGGCTGACAGATTTTCTGCTCTACGAGTACGCGCTATGACGGCGTCGCGGCGCGCGGCCTCTGACTATATTTGACATCTTCGCGCGCGGCGGCTAATATTCACTCGTGACGCAGACGGGACGCCGGAGGAAGGGCGTCCGTTCAAAATTTATATAAAAGGAGATGCGCTTAATGGCACAGGAAAACTGTTCGCACGACTGCGAAAGCTGCCAGCAGAAATGCTCCGAGGCGGGCAAGCCGGATTTTCGCGTCGCGGCGAACGCTCTGAGCGACGTTAAGAAAGTCATCGGCGTCGTCAGCGGCAAGGGCGGCGTCGGCAAATCGCTCGTCACCTCGCTGCTCGCCTCCGCGATGCAGAAGAAGGGCCGCCAGTGCGGAATCCTCGACGCCGACATAACGGGGCCGTCGATACCGAAGATGTTCGGCGTGGACGCGATGGCCGCGGCCAACGAGTCCGGCATACTGCCCTGCCGCACGAAGGGCGGCATCGACATAATGTCGGTGAACCTCCTGATGGAGGACAAGGCGACGCCGGTAATATGGCGCGGCCCCGCGATTGCGGAGGTCGTCAAGCAGTTCTGGAGCGACGTAATATGGAGCTACGAGGATTACCTCTTCGTCGACATGCCGCCGGGAACGGGCGACGTGCCGCTGACGGTATTCCAGTCTCTGCCCGTCGACGGAATAATCATCGTGGCTTCGCCGCAGGAGCTCGTCTCGCTCATCGTCGAGAAGGCGCTGCGCATGGCGAAGGAGATGAACATTCCCATCCTCGGCGTAATCGAAAACATGAGCTACGTTCAGTGCCCGGACTGCGGCAAGAAAATAAAAATCTTCGGCGAAGGGCGCACGAAGGAGACGGCGGCGAAGTACGGCCTCGACTTCCTCGGAGAAATCCCCATCGCGCCGGAGCTCGCGGCCCTCTGCGACGCCGGCAACATCGAGTACTACTCGGCGGACTTCCTCGACAAGGCGCTCGAAAAGCTCGAAGCGCTCGACAAATAACGAAAACCGCAAATCCGGCCCTCGGGCCGGATTTTTTTATTCCGCGCGGCGCGCGCGAAAGTGTATAATTTTAAGACGGGGCGAAAGCCCGGGCGACAGACAGAAAACCGGCGCGAAAAGAGGCGTGTCATGAACAAGAAAAATCTAAAGATGAAGCCGGTCGGAAGCGAGTATATGGAGCAGTACAACGCGCTGCTCCGCTACGTCTTCCAGGTCACTGACCAGGAGCTGCACTCCGTCGGCTGGCAGGAAAAAGAGATAATCCACGCGAAGTTCCCGACGATGAAGAAGGCCGACGTCATAGGCTGGTTCGACAACGACATGCTCGTATCGCAGGCCGCGGTCTACCCGATGCAGGTGCGCGTATTCGACAAAACCTACAAGATGGGCGGCCTCACGGGCGTCGGCACCTACCCCGAGTACTCGAACATGGGACTCATGCACAAGCTGCTCGAACAGGCGCTCAAGAACATGAAAAAGCGCGGGCAGTACATTTCGTATCTTTATCCCTATTCCATCCCATATTACAGGCGCAAGGGCTGGGAGATAATCTCCGACAAAATCTCATACGAGATAGAGGACTACCAGCTCCCGAAAAGCCGTCAGGTCGCGGGCGACGTGCGCCGCGTCAAGACCGACGGCCCGGAGCTGAAGGAGACCTACGAGCGCTACGCGATGCGCACGCACGGCGCGGTGCTGCGCGACGAGCTCGCGTGGAACGAATACTGGCTCTGGGACCCGGACGACATAATGGCGGCGGTCTACTACAACGAGCGCAACGAGCCCGACGGCTACGTCATATACTGGATTGCGAACGAAATTTTCCACATCAAGGACATGATTTTCAACAACGAGGACGCGCGCACGGGGCTATGGAATTTCGTCTCGGCGCACTTCTCGATGATCGACGAGGTGCAGGGCGACACCTACACCGACGAGCCGCTCGCCTTCCTGCTCGAGGACGCGAGCATAAAGGAGACGATTTCACCCTACTACATGGCGCGCATAGTCGATTTTCAGTCGTTCATCGCCGACTACCCCTTCAAGGCCGACATCGTGGACAGAGAGTGGAAGTTCACCCTCTCCGACCCGATTATGGAATGCAACCAAGGGGCATTCCGCCTTTCAATATCAAAAGAGGGCGAGGGCCGCGCGGAACGCATCCAGGAACAGTGCGCCGACGAGATAAACATACAGACTATGACGACTATGCTGATGGGATACAAACGCCCGGACTATCTTGCGAAGATAGGACGCATCCGCTCTAACGGCGAAGTGATAGACATGCTCGAAGACGCCATCGAGCAGCAGACGCCGTACATTTCGGATTATTTCTAACAACAAGGAGGACTTTTTATATGCTTCTGCTCTGCTACCCGTCGTGAAGCACCTGTAAGAAAGCCACGGAGTGGCTCAAAAACAACGGCTTCGAATTTGAAGAGCGCAACATCAAAACGGACAACCCGAACGCGGAAGAGCTGCGCGAGTGGTACGGGCGCTCAGGCCTGCCGCTCAAAAAATTCTTCAACACAAGCGGCAATTCCTATAAAAATCTCGGCCTGAAGGAAAAACTCCCGACGATGTCCGACGACGAACAGATAACGCTGCTCGCGACGGACGGGATGCTCGTCAAACGCCCTCTGCTGGTCACGGAAAAGCGCGTGCTGACCGGCTTCAAAGAGACGGAGTGGAGCGAGGCGCTGAAATAGTGGCCGTCCCGCCAAAAATCATCGACGAAATGACCGCGCGCCGCCGCGACTTCCACAAGCACCCGGAACGCGGGTGGGCGGAATTCCGCACGACGGCAGTCTGCGCGGATGCGCTTTTGAAACTCGGCTGGCGCGTGCGCTTCGCGGACGAATTTATAGAACCGGAACGCGTCATGGGACGCGAAGTTGACGCGGCGGCGGAAAAGCGGCGCGCGCTCGAACAGGGCGCGCTTGCGGAGACGCTCTCGCGCATAGGCGAATACACGGGCCTCTGCGCAGAGCTGCGCTGCGGATGCGGGCCGCTGACGGTCATGCGCTTCGACATAGACTGCGTAGAGACCGCCGAAAGCGCGGAGGCTTCGCACCGTCCCGCGGCGCTCGGCTTCGCCTCGGTCGACGCGGGCCTCTCGCACTCCTGCGGACACGACGGACACGCCGCCGTCGGCCTCGCGCTCGCGGAAATGCTTTCGTCCGCGCGGCAAAAGCTGCGCGGCACGATACGCTTCATCTTCCAGCCCGCCGAGGAGGGCGTGCGCGGCGGATACGCCTGCGCGCCGCTCGCTGCGGGAGCGGACAGCTTTATAGCGATGCACCTCGGCCTCGGCCTTCCGACGGGACATATATGCGGTGGCACCGGAGGCTTCCTCTGCTCGACGAAGTTCGACGCGGAGTTCAAAGGCGCGGCGGCGCACGCGGGCGGAGAGCCGGAGCGCGGGCGCAACGCGCTGCTCGCCGCGGCGCAGGCGGCGCTCGCGATACACTCCATAGCGCCGCATTCGGGCGGCGTCATGCGCGTCAACGTCGGCGTGCTGCGCGCGGGCGAGGGCCGCAACGTCGTGCCGCCGCACGCGCTTATGAAAATCGAGACGCGCGGCGAAAACGGCGAGGTCGCGTCATACGCCTACGAACGCGCGCAGGCGGCGCTTCGCGGCGCGGCGCAGATGTACGGCGCGGAGCTCGCGATAAAAAAGCAGGGCGAGACGATAACCGCCGAGAGCGACGAAAAGCTTGCGAAGCTCGTCGCGGATGAGGCGCTCTCCGTCAGCGGCGTGACGAAGGCCGAGCTTTACAGAAAAATGCCCGGCAGCGACGACGCCTGCTGGCTCATGCGCGAGGCTCAGAAAAGCGGCGGCCTCGCGACATACGTCTGCGTAGGCGCGGACACCCCGGCGGGCCACCACAACGGCGCCTTCGACCTCGACGAAGCGGCGCTGCCCATAGCCCTCGAGCTTCTCTACAAAACGACGCTGCGGCTCAACTCCGCGCAGTAACGCGCAAACCCACGCGCCGCGCCCAAAGCTTCGGGCGCGGCGCTTTTTTGTGCCGGCTTCCGCAACTTTACAAAACTTTTTAAAATTTAACCGCTTGACGCGCGGCGCTCGTGCGTTCAAAATTATCTTTTATACCGCTTAAGTTCGGAGGGTATTTGATGGATAACAAGAAGAGAGAAGAAATACTTCGCCTGCTTGAGGCAAACGCGAGATACACGCCGAAGGACATCGCCGTGATGCTCGGCCTCGGACTCGAGGAGACCGAGAATGAGATAAAGCAGATGGAGAAGGAGCACGTCATCTGCGGCTACCACGCGCTCGTCAACTGGGACAAGACCGACGACGAAAAGATTTCCGCGCTCATCGAGCTCAAGGTCATGCCGCAGCGCGGCCACGGCTACGACAGCATAGCCGAGAAGATTTACCAGTATCCCGAGGTCGAGTCGCTCTATCTTATGTCGGGAGCCTACGACTTCTCCGTGATACTCAAGAAGGCGACGATGAAGGAAATCGCGAACTTCGTATCGACGCGCCTCGCCGTCATGGACGAGGTGCAGAGCACGGCGACGCACATCGTCCTCGTGCGCTACAAGGACCACGGCACGACTCTCGTCGAACAGAAAAAAGACCAGCGCGTGATGGTGATGCCATGAGAGATTTTATCTGCGACAAGATAAAGCAGATCAAGCCCTCCGGCATTCGCCGCCTCTTCGACATAGCGAACGAGATTCCCGACGTCATATCGCTCGGCGTCGGCGAGCCTGACTTCGACACGCCGTGGCACATCCGCGAGGAGGGCATCTACTCGCTGCAGAAGGGGCGCACCTTCTACACCTCGAACTCCGGGCTGCCGGAGCTGCGCGAGGAGATAGCGAACTATATGCTGCGCAAGTACGGCCTCGTCTACGACCCGAAGCACGAGATAATCCTGACGGTCGGCGGCAGCGAGGCAATAGACATAGCTTTCCGCGCAACGCTGAACCCCGGCGACGAGGTTGTCTACCCCGAGCCGGGCTACGTCTCCTACGAGCCATGCATCAGGCTCGCAGACGGCGTGCCGGTGCCGATAGAGCTCTCCGCCGAGACGGAGTTCCGCCTTCAGCCGGAGCAGCTCGAGGCCGCGATAACGCCTAAGACGAAGGCTCTGCTCATCTCGTACCCGAACAACCCGACGGGCGCGATAATGGAGCGCGCCGACCTCGAAAAGCTCGTCCCCGTGATTCTAAAGCACGACCTGCTCGTAATCTCGGACGAAATTTACAGCGAGCTCTGCTACAAGGAGCGCCACGTCAGCATTGCGTCGCTGCCCGGAATGCACGAGCGCACGGTCGTCATCAACGGCTTCTCGAAATCCTTCGCGATGACGGGCTGGCGTCTCGGCTGGGCCTGCGCGCCCGCGCCGATAATGGAGTACATGCTCAAGATTCACCAGTTCGGCATAATGTCCGCGCCGACGATGAGCCAGTACGCCGCGATATCGGCGCTGCGCAACGGAGACAAGGACACGGAGATGATGACCGAGTCCTACAACCAGCGCCGCCGCTTCCTTATGGAGGCCTTCGCCGAAATGAATCTGCCCTGCTTCGAGCCTTACGGGGCTTTCTACGTATTCCCCGACATCTCGGAGTTCGGCATGAGCTCCGACGAGTTCTGCGAGAAGCTGCTCAAGTCGGAGAACGTCGCCGTCGTCCCGGGCTCCGCCTTCGGCAAGTCCGGCGACAAGCACGTGCGCATCTCCTACTGCTACTCCGTCGAGGAGCTCAAGGAGGCGATGACGCGCATCGCGCGCTTCGTCGACAAGCTGCGCTCGGAGGAGAAGGACAAGGCGAAAGAGAGATAATGATGCTATAATAAACGGAGAGAAGAGAGAGCCGCAGGAAGGGTTGCGGTAAAACCTCTCTCCGGCCTGTCTAAGCTGAGGGGCAACTCAGCCTAGACATTCAAGGCCAAGTTTAAAGGTTGGTATTGCGGAGCAATTCCGCAAAAGCTGCAATAAGCGCCGCAAACGCTGTGAGCAGCTTGACGATTAGGGTCGCCCATTCGTAGAATGAGCGGCCTTTTTCGTTTTTTGCCATCCTCTTTCCCCCTTTCTGCCGGGGGAAATCCCTTTCTCTGGCAGTCCCCGGCATCACTGCCCGGGCCCTTCCGTTTGTTATTATACTATATGCAAGCTAACATTAAAAAACACAAGACTCACGCATTACACAATGCTTATACCATATCAAAGCTCCTTCTCGAACACGACCTTGTCCTCGCCCTCGTGGAATCCGTTCTTTCTGTAGAATCCGCAGGCGGGGGCGTCGCGCTTCGTCCAGAGCGATACGCTTCTGACGCCGCGCGCTCTGAGGTACTCGTCCATGAGCTTCACGAACTCCGTGCCCGCGCCGCGGCCCTGCATCGACGGCAGGACGCAGAGGTCGTCTATGCAGTATTCCGCGCCCCAGTACCAGAGCTTTATTCTTCCGAGCGAGACGCCCGCGAGCCGCGCGCCGTCCCAGAGGCCGAGCGAGAGCGAATCGGGCGCGTTCGTCAGCCCCTCTATATATTCGCGCAGCGCCGCCTCGTCGTCCCACGTTTCGTTCCACGGGGCCTGCGCGAAGCCGCCGCGTATAATTTCCATGACGGCGGGCATTTCGCCGCGCACGTCGAGCTCTTTCAGTTCCATCATATACCGCGCCTTTCAATCAGTTTTTTATTGTGAGCCGCGCGCGCCGCGTAGAGCGCGAGCAGCAGTATCCACGACAATGCCTCGGCGTAGGCGATGACCATGTTGCCGAAGAAGGAGACGAGCGCGTAGGAGGCCGCGATGCGGAAGGCGAGCGCAGCTATGCCAGCGCAGCTCGACCAGAGCACGTCGCCGAGCCCCTCGATGTAGCCGCGGAAGGCCGTAGCGAGGCCGAAGGCCCAGTAGAAGCTCGCGATGCGCAGGAAGAAGTCGTGACCTATCGCGACCGCCTCGCCGCCCGCGCCGAAGAGCGCTATTAGGCGGCTTCCCGTCGGGATGACGAGCAGCGTCAAAGCGACGGAGACCGCAGCCATGAGCGCCGCGCCCGCGGAGAATATGCGCCCCATGCGCGCGCGGTCCCCCGCGCCGCGGCTCTGCGCGACGAGCGTCGAGATCGCCGAGCCGAGGTTGATTATCGGCAAAAGTATAATCGTGTCTATTCTGTATGCCGTCGTAACGGCGGCGACCGTCTGCGTGCCGAAGCCGTTCATGAAGTTCTGGAGCGCGAGGTTGCCGAGCGATGTGACGCTGAACTGCACGGTCGGAGGAAAGCCGAGGCGGCAGCCCTCGGCGAGCGCGGCGCGGTCTATGAGCCTGTCCCTGAAATTGAAGCGAAGGACGGGATATCTGCGCGCGGCGTAAAAAATAAGGAAGAGCGCCATCGCGGCCTGCGAGGCGACTGTCGCTGCGGCGGCCCCAGCGACGCTCCAGCGGAAGACCGCGACGAAGAGCAGGTCGAGCGCGACGTTGACCGCCGACGAGACGAGGACGGCGTAGAAAGGCGCGCGGCTGTCGCCGAGGCCGCGCAGCGCCGCGGAATAGACGTTGTAGAGCGCGAGGAACGGGACACCCGCGAGCACGATGACGAGGTAATCCTCCGCCATCGCTATCGTGTCGGGCGTCGTGTGCAGAAGCCGCAGCAACGCGGGAGCCGTCGCCATTCCGAGCGCCGCGAGCGCCGAGAAGGCCGCGAGGAAGACGGCGGAGAATGTCGAGAGGATGCGCGGCATCGCGCGCATGTCGCCGCTTCCGTATGTCTGGGCGAAAAGTATCGACAGGCCGACGGAAAATCCGGCTATGAGATAGACGTAGAAGCCGACGGCGCTGGACGCCGCGCCGACCGCCGCAAGCGCCGCTTCGCCTTCGACGTTGCCGACGATGAAGGCGTCCGCCCAGTTGTAAAGCTGCTGGAGCACGCCGCTCGCTATCAGCGGCAGGCTGAAGTCCGCCAGCTCGCGCGCAGTGCTCTTGAAATCCTCCCGCATAGTCAGCCGCCTCCGTTTCCGCCCGTCCGTACAAAAAAACCGTATGCAGCCTTGCATACGGTAAGGGACTCAACCCGATGGTTATTCTCGAAATTTCAAGGACAATATATCAAGCGCGCGCGAAAATTTCAACAGCCGCGCGCGGCGCGGATTTACCGCCCGCCGCCCTGTTCATCCTCCGCGCCCTCGCGCGACGAGCGCAGCGTCGAGACGAAGGCCGTGCCGAGAATCACCGCGCCGCCCGCGAGCTCGCGCAGCGTCGGGAACTCGCCGATGAGGAGTGCCGCGGACGCTATGCCGTAGACGCTTTCGAGGCTCGCTATGACGCCCGCCGTCTGCGCGCGCACGCTGCGCATCCCGCTGATGAAGAGCGAGTGCGCGACGCCGGTCAGCACGACGCCGAGGACGGCGAGCAGCGCCCAGTCGAGCGCCGACGCATGCGGCCTGTCGAAGAGCAGAATCGGGAGCATCAGCAGCGCCGCCGTGCCCTGTTCGTAAAATGCGACGACGCTGCCCTCGTAGCGCGAGACGAATTTGCGGTTGAGCAGCGACATGACGGCGTAGGAGACGCTGCCGACCATGCCCCATATCATCCCCGCCGTCATGTCCGGCCCCGCGCCCGTGCGCGGCACGACGAGCAGGACGCCGCCGAACATCACGAAGGCCGCGAGCACGTCCGCGCCGCGCAGCTTTTCGCGGAAGAAGAACGGTTCGAGGAAGGTCACGAAAATCGGGTAGGCGGCGAAGGTCAGCACGCCTATCGCGACGGTCGAGAGCTTGACCGAAAGATAGAAGGCCGTCCAGTGCAGCGCGAGCACGGCGCCGACCGCGGCCATCGCCGCGTAGTCCGCGCCGCGCGCAAGGCGCACGTCTTTCTTTCTGAAAAGGAAATAAAGCCCCATCGATACGGAGGCGAAGAATACGCGCCCGAGCACGATGTGCGGCGCGGGCAGGCTGATGAATTTGCCGAAGAGCCCCGTGAGGCCGAAGAGCACGACGGAAAGATGTATCTCGACAAGATTCCGCGTCCGTACGTCCACGCCGCGCGCCCTCCCCTACTCCGCGCCGCCGCGCTTACGCACAGCGCGCAGGTCAGCGTAGAGCGTGAAGCGGCTCTTGCCCATCTCTTTCGCGAGATAGTCTATCGAGCCCTTTAGCTTGAAGAAGCCGCGCTCGTCGAGGTATTTTATGCACTCGCGGCGCTCGTCGCTCGCGAGGTATTCGAGCGGGCAGCCCATGCGGCGGCGCGCCTCGGCGACGAAGGCAGCCTCGTCCTCGGGCGCTTCGAAGCGCTCGACCTGCGCGCCCTTGAACGAGAGCGGGCGCACCGCGGTCAGGAACGACGCCGCGTCGAGCAGCAGCTTTGCCTTCGTCGTGTCGTAGTTTATGCAGAGCAGGCCGACGAGCTTCCGCGCCTCGCCGCGTATCAGCAGGACGCTCGAGCGCATCTGCCGCCCGTTCTGCGCCTCGGCGGGATAGTTCGCGATATAGTCGAGGCCGTCGACCTCCGGGCTCGTCATGAGAAAGCGTCCGAACTCCGTCAGCGGCGCGTCCTTGCTGCGCCCCGAGAGCCGTTCGTTGGTCGAGGCGATTATCTTCGTCCCCTCCTGCGTGAGGTCGTGCAGTATTATCTCGTATTCCGGGCCGAGCGCCTCGCCGAGCATGGCGACTAGCGGAACGAAGGGCGCGAGCAGCGGATGACAGCTTTCGGGCATGACTGTGCCTCCAAGATAAAAAATTAAGGCGAAGAGCCGAAGCTCAACGCCTATTATACATTCGCCGCGGCGGTGCGCAAAGCTCGGACGCGCCGCGCGCCTGCGCTACAACGCGACCTCGAGGCCAGCGCCCGCGGCCTTCGCCTTCTTCACAACCTCGGCAGCGGCGACCACGTCGAGCGTCGCGAAGCCGACGGTCTTCATTATCGTCACGTCATTCGGCGAGCGGCGGCCTTCGGCGCGGCCGAGCAGAAGCTCGCCGAGCTCGCCCGCTATCATGCCGGGCGAGAATTTCCCCTCGCGCTCCGCAATGATGAAGTCGCCCGCCTCAGCGAGCACCGCCTCGCGGTTGTCAACGAATATGCGCGAGGCGCGCGAGAGCAGCTCCGCCGGTATCTCGCGCATCTCGGGCGTGTAGGCTCCGACTCCGGTGACGTGGCATCCGTCTTTTATATCCGCGGCATCGAATACTGGCTCGCGCGAGGTCGTCACGGCGGTGATTACGTCGGCGTCCGTCACGGCCTCCTTCGGCGTCTTCGCGGGAACGAGCTTCGTCCCGAACTTTTCCGCGAGCGGCGCGTACTGCGCGGCGAAGGGTTCGGCGCGGCCCTTGAGCGCGTCGTACACGCGCACCTCGGACAATTTGCGCGCGGTCATCAGCGCTTCGAGCTGCGCGGGGGCCTGCCCGCCGGTGCCGAAGAGCGCGCCTATGCTCGCGTCCGGGTTCGCAAGCAGCTCTATCGCCGCGCCAGAAATCGCCGCCGTGCGCAGCTGCGTCAGCGTCGTGCCGTCGAGTATCGCCGTTACGACGCCGGTGTCGCCGTCGACGACAGCCATCGTCGCGGGGATGACGGGCAGCCCTTTGTCGCGATTGCCTGTGAAGCACGAAACTATCTTGACGCCGCCCGCGTTGAGCGCGCCGCCGACGTATGCCGGCATGAACATAATCTGCCCGTCGCGGGCCTCGTTGTCGATATTTATGCGCAGAGGCACGACGGCGCGCCCCTCCGTGTGCAGCACGAAAGCCTTTTTGTCGGCCTCGATCGCGTCGCGCATCGAGAAAACCTTCAGAATATCTTCCCTCGTGAGTATAAGCATCGCAAACGCTCCTTCGGTTGTGGAATTTTGTATCGTCCGCCTTTAAGGATACGCGCAAATACTTTTTTGTCAAGAATACAAAATTTTGTATAAAGAGGTGCGCGGCGCGCGCGTTGCTATTCCTTCGCCGCTTCCGCCGGTTCGTAGTCCGCGGCTACGGCCGTGCGCTCGCGGCCGAAGGCTTCGAAGCGGCGCATGACGACGGGGACGCCGAAGGCCGCGCGGAGATTTTCCTCCGTCACGATATCCTCCGACGCGCCGAAACGCGCCGAGCCGTCCGGCATGACGAGCAGCGATTTGCACGAGAGCTCGAGCGCGTGCTCCGGGTAGTGCGTACTGAAGAGCGCGCTCATTCCGCGCCCGCGGCAGAGCGAGGCGACGGTGCCGAGCAGCCGCGCCTGGTTGCGGAAGTCGAGGTTTGACTCCGGCTCGTCGAGGATAAGCAGCTCGGGCTCTGAGGCGAGCGCGCGCGCAAGGACGACGAGCTGATATTCGCCGCCGCTTATGCGGCTGCAAAGCCTGCCCGCAAGCTGCGGAATCCCCGCTAGCTCGAGCGCCCCGCGCGCCTTCCGCTCGTCCTCCGCGGAGGGCGTGGCGAAGGGCCCCATGCAGGGCAGCCGCCCGAGCAGAACCATTTCCATAACCGTGTAGACGAAGGCCGAGGGCCGCGCCTGCGGCACGTAGCCCACGCGGCGGCGGAACTCGCGCGGCGGCAGGCTGCGCACATCCGCGCCGTCGAGGTAGGTCGCTCCCTCGCTCCACGCGCGCAGCCCCGCGGCGCAGCGGATGAGCGTCGTCTTTCCCGCGCCGTTCGCGCCGAGTATCGAGAGCCGCTCGCCGCTTTCGAGGCTGAAATTCACGCCGCGCAGCACCCAGCCGCCAGCGCCGTAGCGGAAAGCGCCGCCGCGCGTCTCGAACCTCATTCCCTTATGCCGCCGCTGCGCCGCAGCAGGAAGATGAAGAACGGCGCGCCTATTATCGAGGTCAGTATCGAGGCGGGAATCTCCGAGGCCGCAGCGCTGCGCGCCGCAGTGTCTATCGCGAGCATGAAGAGCGCGCCGAGGACGAGGCTCGCGGGGACGACGCGCCTGTTGTCCGCGCCGAAGAGCATCCGCGAGCCGTGCGGCACGAGCAGGCCGACCCAGCCGATGAGGCCGCACATCGAGACGACGGCCCCCGTTATCAGCGCCGCGCCCGCTATCACCGCGAGGCGCAGGCGGCGCAGGTTCACGCCGAGCGCTACGGCCTCGTCGTCGGAGAGCGAAGCGGCGTTGAGCCGCCAGCGCGCGAGCCAGATTATCAGAACGCCCAAGATTATCGCGGGCGAGCCGAGCGCGAGGCTTTCGCGCGTCGCGCCGGACAAGCTGCCCATGAGCCAGAAGGTTATCGCGGGAAGCACGTCCTGCGGGTCGGCGGCGAATTTTACGAGCGAGACGAGCGCCGAGAAAAGCGCGCTCACGACCATGCCTGAAAGTATCATCATTATGACGGGCGACGAGCCGCGCACACGGCTGACCGCGAGGACGAGCGCGACCGCGGCGAGCCCGGCGGCGAAGGCCGAGAGCTGGACGAAGACTGAGGAAAATCCCGCGAGTATGCCCAGCGCCGCGCCGAACGACGCGCCCGTAGCTACGCCGAGCGTGTCGGGCGTCGCGAGCGGATTCGAGAAAAGCGACTGGAAGGCCGCGCCCGAGACGGCGAGCCCCGCGCCCGCGAGCATCGCGAGCGCGACGCGCGGCAGCCGTATGTTGAGCAGGACGCCGCGCGTCAGCTCCGCGTTCTCGATTTCGCCGAAGAACGACGGAAAGAGCGCCGAGAGCGCGTCGCCCGCCGCAATCGGAAAACGGCCGAAGCAGAGCGCGGCGAATGGCGCGAGCGCAAGCGCCGCGGCGCATAGCATAATCAGCGCGGCGCGCCTGCTCAACGGCCCGCGCCTCCGCTTTGCGGCGCGGCGAAGATTTCGCGCGCGCGCTCCGCGCTCACGTCGAGGCCGAAAATTTCCTTATAATACTTCGCGGCCTGCTTCGGCAGGTCGATGTCGCCGAAGCTCTCGGGATATACGGCGCGCGCGAGCCAGAGCAGCGTCAGCGGCGCGTCGGGCCCCGGCGTGTAGGTTCGGTAGAGCGCGAGCGGCATCTTGTAGACCGCGCCGCGGCGCACGGCCTCGACGGGCCTCCACTCGGGCGCGGAAAGCAGATCGCGCGGCGCGAGCTTCGTGAAGTTCGTTATGAATATAACGTCGGGATTCCATTTATAAATCTGCTCCATCGTGACGACGGCGTTCGAGCGCTCCGCCGTTATCTCAGCCGCGGCGTTCTCCGCGCCTATCGACTCGCACCAGTACTGCCCGAAGAAATTCCTGCCCGAGGTGACGATGCGCCCGTTTTCGTCGCGCACGATGAAAAGGACTTTCTTCCGCTCGCTTTGCGGGATGAGCGCCGCGCGCGCCTTCGTCAGCTCGAGCGCGCGCCGCCCGTAAGCGACGGCCTTCTCCCCCGCCTCGGCGCGCTCGGGGAAAATTTCGGCGAGCGCCTTAATCCACTCCTCGTAGGTGCGCAGAACGTCGTAGCCGTATTTCGACGGCGAGACGGGAACGCCAGCGAGCCCCGCGTTTTCGAGCGCGCGGCCCGTGACCTTGTCGGCCTCGAGATAAAAGACTACGTCGGGGCGCAGCGTCAGAAGCTCCTCGATATTCGCGCCCGTCCCCGAGGCGAACGAGGTCTCGGCCTTCAGTATCTCGGGGAACAGTTCCCCGAGCAGCCCCTCGCGCGCCGCGCTCATCGCCGCGGGCGGGATCGCGATTATTTTTTCGGCCGAGCCGAGATAAAGGCAGAGGACGGAAGGAAAGGGCAGAACGCCCGCGACGGCGGCGCGCTCGATTTTTTCCGGAAGAGCGCGCGCGGAGCACGGAGCGGGGACGCACGAAAGAGCGGCGAAGGCCGCCGCGAGCAGAAAAATAAAAAATCTCATTTCCACGCCTCCCGCGCAAAAATTTCGGCGATTCTCCGCGCATATTAGCACAAGGCGCGGAACGCGGCAACACGGCCCGCCGCGGCGCGAGATTCATTATTTTATTTTTCGCCCTTATAGGCTATCATTTATTGTACGGAAAAAGGCGCGCGGAATTTCAGCGGCGCGCCGCCGAATTACGCGACGAGGGGGAAAGCGGATGGCGGAAGACAAAAACATTAAGACGAACGGCGAAGACGAAAAAACGAAAAAAATCAACGAACTCGGACGAAAACTCAAAGAGCTTCGCGAAGCGCAGGGCATAACGCTCGAGCACGCCTCCGATGCCACGAAGATACAGAAAAAATACATTTCCGCAATAGAGGAAGGGCGGCTGGACGAGCTGCCGAAGGGGCCGTACTGCCGCAGCTTCCTGCGCCAGTACTGCGCGTTCCTCACCGCGCCGGACATGTGGGCGAAGTACGACCCGCTCACGCGCGGAGGCAACGTCACGCTAGAGGACTTCAAGGCCTCGAACGAAGAGCCGGACATGGCGGTGACGCCCGGCGTATTCCGCCGCTCGCCGCGCTTCTGGATATACCTGCTCGTCGTCGTTTCACTCGCGGCGGCCTTCTGGGTGACGCTGCGCTACCGCGGCGAGATATCGACCTCCGCGACGACGCCGCTCGAAGGCGGCACCGCGCCGATAGTCCGCGAGCAGCAGGAAAAGCGCGCCGCCTCGGCGGACCTTTCGCCCGACGCCGCACAGCCGCTCTCGGCGGACACAGCCGCGCCCGCATCCGTGGATTTAAGCTGGATGGACGGAAAGCAGCCCGCGCCTAAACCGGCGCAGCCCGCGGCGGCTAGCGCGCCAGCGCAGCAGAAGCCCGCGGCTCCGGCGCAGGCGAAGCCCGCCGCCAAAGCCCCGCTGCTCACGCTCACGGCGCGCGCCGACAGCTGGCTGCGCATCAGCGAGGGCGGCAAGGTGCTCTACCAGGGGATAATGAAGCCCGGCGAGAAAAAAGAATTCAGCGTGAACGCCTCCGCCCCGCTGCGCGTCAGGTGCGGCAACCCGGCCGCGACCGACGCGGCGTGGTTCGGCGCGGCGGCGAAAGCCCTCGGCGGCGGCAAAACCCCCGTGACGAAATACTACTGGAGCGACGGCGCGGTCACGGATACGGACAAGCGGTAAACGAGCGAAAAAAGCGCGGAGCTTCGGCGCGCGGCGTGAATTTGCCGCCGCGCACTTGTCTGCACGCGCGGTTATAAAGTAATATAATAGTTTGAACGGCGCGGCCTCCGTGCGCGCGCCGCGGCTTTTTGGGAAAATATTCCGGCGGGAGAGATTTCCCGCCCTTTCAAAATTACAGGGAGGCGGTTGTGATGGAAGCAGTAAAGGCTCCGCGCGGCACGAGGGACATACTCGGCGACGAATCGTGGAAATGGGCCTACGTGACTCAGATGTGCCGCGACGTCGCGGACGATTACGGATATAAGGAAGTTTATCTCCCCATCTTCGAGCATACGGAGCTCTTCTGCCGCGGAGTCGGCGAGACGACCGACGTCGTAGAGAAAGAAATGTACACCTTCACAGACAAAGGCGGACGCAGCATCACGCTCCGTCCGGAGCTCACCGCCTCGATGGTCCGCTCCTACCTCGAGAACGAGATGAACAAGGGCGCGCAGCCCGCGAAGCTCTGGAGCATCGGCCCGATGTTCCGCTACGAGCGTCCGCAGAAGGGACGCTACCGCCAGTTCGTGCAGCTCGACATCGAGGCGCTCGGCGCTCAGGACGCCTTCGTAGACCTCGAGGTCATAGACTTTTCTATGGAGCTCTACCGCAGGCTCGGGCTTTCGAACCTTCAGGTAATACTCAACTCGGTCGGCTGCCCCAAGTGCCGCCCCGTCTACCGCAAGGCGCTCCAGGACTACCTGCGCTCGCGCTACGACGAGCTCTGCGACACCTGCAAGAGCCGCTTCGACAGAAACCCGCTGCGCATCCTCGACTGCAAGAGCCCGATATGCAAGGAAATCACCGAGGGCGCGCCCGCGGTCATGGAATACCTCTGCGACGAATGCAAGGATCACTTCGCGCAGCTACGCCGCGGCCTCGACAGGATAGGCGCGTCGGTCGTCCTCGACAAGCGCCTAGTGCGCGGCCTCGACTACTACACGAAGACCGCCTATGAAATCCAGTCGGGCGACCTCGGCTCGCAGAACGCAGTCTGCGGCGGCGGACGCTACGACAACCTCGCGGAGTCCATCGGCGGCCCGCACGTCCCGGGCGTCGGCTTCGCCTCGGGCATCGAGCGCGTAATCATCACGATGGAGGCGCAGGGCTGCACCTTCGGCAGAAAGCCGGAGACGAAGGCCTACGTAGTCGCCGCGGACGCGGAGGCGCGCCTCGAAGCCGCGGCGCTCGCGCGCGAGCTGCGCACGCACCGCATATCGGCCGACCTCGACTACATGGGACGCGGCATGAAGGGACAGATGAAGAGCGCGGGCAACACGGCGCGCTTCGCCTGCATCCTCGGCGCGAGCGAGCTCGAAAAAGGCGTCGTCACGCTCAAGGACATGGGCGCGGGAACGCAGGAAGAGCTGACCCGCGAGCAGCTTATAAATAAACTTAAGGCATAGCGTATATAGCCGTTCAGCTTCCAGAGAAACGGCAGTCCGTCATGCCGGGTTGCGACGGAACGGCCTGTCCGCGTAGCGGACAAGATAAAGCTCTTTAGGCCGTTCCTAGCTTCGGCGGCGTCTTGTCGAAGTCGCGGCATCCAGTGTCGTTAAATACCGTAAAGCATCGGAGTTTGAAGCCGCTGGATTCCGCGTCAAGCGCGGAATGACGGAGAAGGCGTTTCCCTCGTATAGGTTGGACTGGCATAAAATTTATAATCGGAGAGGATTTTCTAAATGGAAAGATATTTTGACGCATCGTGGCGCAGGACGATGTACTGCGGAACGCCGCGCGCCGAAGACGCGGGCAAGAAGGCCGTCCTCAACGGCTGGCTCAGATGCCGCCGCGACCTCGGAGGGATAATCTTCATAGAGCTCTGGGACAAGACCGGAGTGACGCAGATAGTATTCAACCCCGAGCTCAACGCCGACGCGCACGACCGCGCGGGCGCGCTGCGCAGCGAGTACGTGCTCGCGGTCAAGGGCACGCTCCGCAAGCGCCCCGAGGGGACGGAGAACCCCGAGCTCGCAACCGGCGAAGTGGAGCTTCTCGTCGAGGACTTCATAGTCCTCGCGCCGTCGAAGCTGCCGCCCTTCGAACTTGACAACGCCGACGAGGTCAACGAAGACCTGCGCATGAAATACCGCTACCTCGACATCCGCCGCGATTCGATGCAGCGCAACCTGCGCATCCGCCACGACATCACGCGCTACACGCGCAACTACTTCGCCGACAACGGCTTCATCGACATCGAGACGCCGATGCTCACGAAGTCCACGCCCGAGGGCGCGCGCGACTACCTCGTGCCCTCCCGCGTCAACCCCGGCTGCTTCTACGCGCTGCCGCAGTCGCCGCAGCTCTTCAAACAGCTCCTGATGGTCGCCGGCTGCGACCGCTACATGCAGATAGTGAAGTGCTTCCGCGACGAAGACCTCCGCGCCGACCGCCAGCCCGAGTTCACCCAGCTCGACCTCGAGATGAGCTTCATCACCGAAGAGGACATAATGACGCTCGTAGAGAACTACCTCGCGGGACTCTTCAAGGAAGTCAACGGCGTAGATGTCAAGACGCCGTTCCTCCGCATGACCTGGGACGAGGCGATGAACAAATACGGCATCGACAAGCCCGACATGCGCATCCCGATGGAGATGGTCAGCCTCGAAGAAGTCTTCCGCGACGGCGAGAACCCCTTCGCGCAGCTCGTAGCGAACGGCGGCACGATAAAAGGTCTCCGTCTGCCCGGCGGCGCGACGCTCTCGCGCAAGGAGCTCTCCGAGCTCGAAGGCCGCGCGAAGTCGCTCGGCGCGAAGGGCATGGCGAACTTCCTCGCGAAAGACGGCGAGCTCAAAGGCCCGCTCGTCAAATTCCTCAGCGAAGACCAGCTCGCAAAGCTGCGCGAGCTCTCCGCGATAGAGAACGGCGACGCGCTCTTCATCATGGCCGACGAAAGCTGGCGCAAGGCCTGCGAGATACTCGGGCAGATACGCCTCGAGCTCGGCCGCGCGCGCGGCATGGTCGAGGAAGGCTTCCGCTTCCTCTGGGTCACGGAGTTCCCGCTCTTTGAATGGGACGACGAAAGCGGACGCTACACCGCCGTCCACCATCCCTTCACCGCGCCGATGGACGAGGACGTGCAGTACATGCTCACCGAGCCCGGCAAGGTCCGCTCCCGCGCCTACGACGTCGTGCTCAACGGCACGGAGCTCGGCGGCGGCTCGATAAGAATCCACAACCCCGAAATGCAGCAGCTCGCCTTCCGCGCGCTCAACTTCACGCCCGAGGCGGCGAAGGAGCGCTTCGGCTTCCTGCTCGAGGGACTCAGCTACGGCACGCCACCGCACGGCGGACTCGCCATCGGCCTCGACCGCCTCGTCATGCTCATGACCGGCAGCAAGTCGATACGCGACGTCATGGCCTTCCCGAAGAACCAGAAGGCCCAGTGTCCGATGACCGAGGCCCCCGCCGAGGTCGAGCCGAAACAGCTCGAAGAACTTTCGATAAAGGTAGTCGAGCCGCTCGCCTAAGCGCGAAAGGGAAGGCGCCGGCAATAACTATGTCGCCCCGTGAATTTTCTGCACGGGGCCTCCTGCATAAAACATTGCATAACATCACGAAAGACGGCAGGCCCTTACGCCCGCCGTCTTTTTTCATGCCCGCGCCGCCGCGGCACGGAGCGGCGAAGCGCGCCGCCCACCCGACAAAGCAAACCGACGCGGCAGAAGCACAGCGGGCGCGCGCTTGTTCGCGCGGCGCGGTATAATTTATAATAGCTTTGAGGAAAGCACGAAACAAATACAAGGGTATGGAGGTAAAATCAAAATGCCGAAACTTCGTTATCTTGGACACAGCGCCTTCTACGTCGAGGGGACGGGGCTCAAAGCCCTCATCGACCCGTTCCTTACGGGCAACCCGCTCGCGGCCGCCAAAGCCGCGGACTTCACCGACGTCAACGCGATATTCATCACCCACTGCCACGGCGACCACATCGGCGACACAGTCGAAATAGCCAAACGCACCGGCGCGACCGTCTTCACATGCAACGAGACGGCGGGCTGGCTCGCCTCGCAGGGCATCAAGGTCGAGGGCATGCACATCGGCGGACGCTCGCGCTTCGGCTTCGGCCGCGTCAAGCTCACGCCGGCGTGGCACGGCGACCCGATAATCACCGAAGGAAACGTCCGCTACGGCGGCGTAGCCTGCGGCTTCGTCATCGAAGTCGACGGACGCAAAGTCTACCACGCGGGCGACACCGGCCTCACGATGGAAATGAAACTCCTCGAAGCCGAAAAAATAGACGTCGCCTGCCTGCCCATCGGCGGATACTTCACGATGGACTACGAAGACGCCGCGCGCGCCGCGGGATTCATCCGTCCGCTCAAAGTCGTGCCGATGCACTACAACACCTTCCCCGCAATCAAAGCCGACCCCGCGGTCTTCGAGCTCCACGTCAAAGAGACCGCGCAGGGAACCGACGTAGTAATCATGCAGCCCGGCGAAACGCTAGACTTCTAAAGGGAGACGACAGAAATGGAAAACTTCCGCGAGCTTGCGCTGCGCCGCCAGAGCTGCCGCAATTTTAAAGAAGAGCCGGTAGCGCCCGAGCTCCTCCGCCGCTGCGTCGAGACCGCCGCGCTCGCGCCATCAGGCTGCAACAGCCAGCCGTGGCGCTTCACGATAGTCACAGACGCCGAAAAGCGCGCCGCGCTCTCGAAAATAGCGCAGGAGATAGGCCTCAACGCGTGGAGCGAAAAAGTCCCCGCCTTCATCGTCGTATCGGAAATCGAAGAGCCGAAGCTCATGGCGAAGGTCATGGACCACTACCACGACGCGAAGCGCTTCGCCGAAGGCGACGTCGGCATGGCGACCGCCTACCTCGTCCTCGAAGCCGCGGAGCAGGGCCTCGCGACCTGCATCATCGGCTGCTTCACCAACGAAGAGGTAATCAAACTCCTCGGCCTTCCCGAGGGCGACACCGTCCGCGCGCTGATAGCCGTAGGCTACGCCGCCGACGAAACCATCCGCCCCAAACAGCGCAAGCCGCTCGACGAAATCCTCAAAACACTCTAACGCAAAGGGAGAGGCCCCGCCTCTCCCGATTTTTTTGCCGCGCGGCAAAAACGCGCGCGAATGTTGCAATTTCCCGCCGATATGGTACGATAAGCGAAATTATAGATTTTATCCGCGATTCAAGGAAAGGGGCGAGGGAAGATGACAATGAGACAGCATCTGTCTGTAATCATTACAAATACCCCCCCCCCGTTTACAATTTTTACTTTCTGATAACCATCAATATACAAAATTAAATACTCTGCGTAAGTCTCGGCGCGCGCACGCCTCGGCAGCCGCGTGCCGTAAACTTATGCAGTATTCATACTACGCCGACGACTCGTGACCCGAGCGCGGCCTTCACCCTTCGTTTGTCCCGATTACATAACCGAATAGAAAGGACGAAAGGCAGATGCGTCTTGTAAAGGCAGTAACAGCACTGCTGTTGGTATTATGCGCTCTCGCCGCCGCCGCGCTTTGCGAATGCCGATGCAAGCGCAGAAATTCTAAAATTCTACTCCGTGACGGCAAACTTCACGGGAAAAAGGTAAAGGCACAACAAGACTGAGGGAGGAACACAGAATGACTCAATTCGTGAAGAAAAGAATTTTTCCTAAATCTTTGGCTCTGGCAATAGTCGCCGCGTTGGCTATGGTTACAGGCGTGTCAGCGGCTGAGCCCACAACGACAGAACTAGACAGTAAAATTGACAAGGAAGTAAATCGATTAGACGACAGAATAAATAACGTCAAAACACAGTACACTACAGCCGTGAAAGACGGCGACAACGCCGTCCGCGATGCGTTCAAAGCGGCAGATAAAACGCTTGACGATAGAATTACAAACGTAAAAGACACTTTGAGCAAAAACACCACAGACGGCGATAATAAAGTACGTAACGAATTCAAAGCCGCCGATACCACTATCAACGACAGAATCACCAAAGTCAGAGACATACTGGAAGACGCGGACAAAGCTATCTCTGACAGGGTCACCGCCGCTGAAAACAGCGCCGCTTCCGCCCATAACAGAATCGACTCCGTCAAAGAACAATATCAGGAGGCAATAAAAACCGGCGACGAGGCCGTCCGCGCGGAATTTGAAAGAGCTAATACCAACACAAACAACAGAATCGATTCTGTTAAAGAACAGTATAAAGAAGCAATCGCAACCAGCGATAAAGCGGTTCGCGATGCCTTCGCAAGAGCCGATACACAGCTTGACAACAGAATTACAAACGTCAGAGACACACTGAGAAATGAATACAACAGCGAATTTTCAACGCTTCAGGACGTCCTCGGCTCCGGCTACAGCAACCCGAACTTTGATTCCATCACGATGGGCGGCTACAGAATGAGCTCGACCGCCAGCGGCTTCGACATGGGCGGCGCTCGCCTCTCGGGCATCGCCGACGGCGGCGTCTACCGCGGAAGCACGGACGCGGTGACGGGCAATCAGCTCTGGAACGCATACCAGCGCATGGACGATTTGCAGGAAAGCATCAACGTAGTCGGAGCGCACGCGGCGGCTCTGTCTGGACTCCACCCGATCGACTATAACCCATACGAACCGACTACGCTTTCCGCGGCGATAGGCACCTACCGCGACGAGTACGCAGTGGCGGTCGGAGTTTTCCATTACGCTAAGGAAAACGTGATGTTCAACCTCGGCGCGTCGCTCTGCTCCGACGGAGACGTGATGGGCCGCGCGGGCGTGAGCTTCACCGTCGGCAAATCCTCCGACAAGCCGAAGACGCCGAAGAACATGAACGAGGTGCAGGCGCAGCTCGCGCAGGTACAGCAGGCGCTCGCCGACCTCAAGGCCGAGAACGAAGCGCTCAAGGCGCGCCTCGACGAGAAGGACTAACAAGCCTTTCCCCTGCGCCGCCCCCGCGGCGCGCAAAAACAGAGCCGGAGCGGCTTATCCCCGCTCCGGTTTCTCTAAATAATCCGAGACGCACAGCCGCGCCGGTACGGCGCACGGCGGGGAGACCGGCGCTCCCCAGCCGTTTTATGTTCTTGCTTAACCTTATACAAGAGACAGCCATCTCGTCGCCCCGCGCTTCGACGGAACGGCCTGTCCGCGCAGCGGACATTAAAAATTTCCTTAGGCCGTTCCTAGTATCGGCGGCGTTTCCGCCGACGGACGCGGGGCCCAGCGGCTTCTGATGCCGATACGTTACGGAATTTGACGACACTGGATTCCGCGTCGGAGCGCGGAATGACGTTCAACAGGCTTTTTCTTAAATAGATTAAACAGGTATGAATCCGTCGCGCCCACGCGGGCGCGTGAGTTGAAACGCTTATGTTGCGTTTTAGGCGCAGGCCAAGCGCGCGCCCCGCGCCCGGGAGCGGGGCGCTCCCCAAGCCATCCACCGCCGCCGTCCCCCAACGGCGCGCAAAAACATAAACCGGAGCGGCGTAATACCGCTTCGGCTCTTGTTTTGCTCATGCAGGCGGCGGCTTTCACCTCACCCGCGCACTGGCACGTCGGGCAGAAGTCTGCGCAGCTCTTCGGCTTTTGCGGCTTCGGCGGCGAGGAATTTTTCGTCTAGGCAGTTGTTGGGCTTGAAGCACTGGACGCGCCACGGCTCGCCGCGCAGGGCTTCGCGCAGCGCGAGGAGGTCTTCGCACGAATGCAGCGCGGGGACGTAGGTGGTGCGGAATTCGTATGAGGGCGCGCGGCTTTTGATAATTTCCATCGAGCTGCAGATTTTTTCGACATCGGCGCGCGTTCCTGTCAGCCGTTCATAGGATGCGGCGTCGAGAGGGGCTTTTACGTCCATCGCTACGTGCTCGACGAGTCCTTCGTTCAGCAGCTTTTCTATAACTTCGGGGCGCGAGCCGTTTGTGTCGAGCTTTACTGGAAGGCCGAGCGCGGTTATCTCGCGCGCGAGCGCCGGCAGGCCGGGCTGCAGTGTGGGCTCGCCGCCGCTTATCACCACGCCGTCGAGGAAGGCGGCGCGCCTTTTGATGCCGGCTAAAATCGCGGCGAGGCCGAGAGGTTCGCAGCGGCCGAGCGCGAGCTCGCCGTTGTGGCACCACGGGCAGCGGAAATTGCAGCCGAGGCAGAATATCACGGCGGATATGTGCGCCTCCCAGTCTAAAAAAGAGGCGGGGAGGTATCCCCCCGCCGCGAAGTCTATGTTTTTTTCCATGATTTGCGCCGCGTTATTTCGGCGCGCCGACGGGCGTGCGCGCGCGGTCTTTCAGCTCGCCGCGCTTTCCGGCGTTCCACGAGGATATGCGCGTGAAGTATCCCGTGACGCGCGTGATGCCGTCGACGTCCTCCGAGCCGCAGAGCTCGCACTGGTCGTGCAGGCCGCGCTCCATGTGGCTGCATTCGTTGCATATCGTAAACTCGGGGCTGAATGCTACCTGTGCGTTCTCCGAGTGCCTGAAGGTCTTTATTACGAAGGAGGCGAGCGCCTTCGGGTCGGGCTTGTGCTCGCCCATCCAGACGTGCGTTATCGCCCCTGCCTTTATCATCGGATGCAGCTCGCCTTCGCGCACCACCTTGTCTATCGGGTCCTGTGCGAGCCTGTAGTTGAGGTGCGTACTGTTCGTGTAGTATATCTCGCCGCTTTCGAGGTCGCCTTTGACGTATTTCTTGGCGACGTCGGGATAGGCGCGCAGGTCGAGCTTCGCGAAGCGCAGCGCGGTGCTTTCGGCGGGCGTCTGTTCGAGGACGATTTTGAGGCCGAGGCGCTCGGAGAGCTGCTGGCACTTGAGGTCCATGTACTGTATGACGGCGCGGCCGAGCGTCGCGGCTTCCTCGCTTTCGTGGAGCTGGCTGCCGGTCATCGCCTGCACCATCTCGTTGAGGCCGAGGATGCCGATGAGGTGGCTCGCCTTGCGCATACGCAGGTAGGGCTCGTCGTCGTGCGAGACGCAGAGCGCGGCGAGCGGCCCTTTCTCGCCGAGGTCGAGTATGCTCTTGATGAAGGCGCGCTTCTGGAGGTGCGCCTTCGCCGCGAGCTCCATCTCATCGTCGATTATGTCGAAGAGCAGCTCGTCGTCGCCCGCGGCGCGGTATGCGGCGCGCGGCAGGTTCAGCGTGACGTTCTGGAGCGCGCAGTAGCGCATCTTCCACGGGTGCTTCGCCTCGTCGAGGTCCTCGGGCGTGAGCTCGAAGGAGAGGCGGCAGCACTCGGAGAGCTTCGCGACGCCGCCGCGGTCGAATACGAAATATGTGTTGCCCTTCTCGGACGAGAGCGTGCAGGCGAGGTTTAGGAATTCCTCCCAGCCCTCTTCCTTGAAGAAGTAGTCTGTGATGTGGAGCAGCGGCTTCGGGAAGAAGAAGGGCTGCCCGCGGCTGTCTCCGCTCATGTAGACGTCGAAGAGCGCGCGCAGGAACATCTTCGCCTCGGGCGCGTAGTCGGCGTAGGTCTTGCCGGTGAATTTCCCGCCCGGCCCTATCGCGGGCACGTCGCGGAAGTGGTTCGGGATTTCATAGTACAGGTTGATGTCTGTGAAGGCGACCTGCCCGCCGCGGCCTCCCGCGAGCTGGTTGAACTCGAAGATAAGCTGCTGCGCGAGCTGGCGGTACTGCTCGTAGCTCCAGCCGACGGTGTAAGGCGCGAAGAACATGTTTACGGCGTCCCAGCCGATAGCGCCCGCAAAGTGGTTCTGGAGCACGGAGGTCATCTTGAGCATGTGCGCGAGCAGCACGTCGGCGTGCTTCGCGGGGTTTGAGACGCTCGTTATCGAGGGGATGTTGAGGCCGTAGCGCGCGGGGTATGCGACGCTCTGCCCCGAGCAGTAGGGGCGGTTGACCATGCCGAGGTCGTGCAGGTGGATGTCGCCCTTCAAGTGCGCGTCGGCGACGTCGCGCGAGAATACCTTCGTCAGCGCGTATTCCTTGAGCACCATCTCCGCTATCGAGAGGTTTATCGACTCGGGGTTGTGGCTCGTGTTGCTGTTTTCCTTGTTCTTGTTGAACATCATCGTCTCGAGGTCGTGGACGGGAAGCCCTATGCGCGAGTGGTCGGCGAGCTTCGCGTCGAGGCCGCGCTGGAATAGCTTGACGTTGACCATTTCGCGGATTATCGAGGTCGTCACCTTCGTGCGCCCGTATTTGAGCAAATCTTCCTCGACTTCGAGCGCGATGCTCTCAGCCGTCGCGGGGTCCACTCCCGCCTCGACCATCAGCGCGTCGCGGATGCGGCTCGCGTCCCACGGCGAGCGCTCTTCCTGCGCGAGGGCGTCCACCATCAGCGCGAGGTCGGTCGATTCGCCGTTCCCCGCGAAGAGTTGCTCCTGCCGTCCGAATGTCTGTATTTCCTTATCCATTGCGGTGTGCCTCCTTGTCTTCCAAAAGCCGCGCTATCTCGTGCGTGAAGTTTGATACGTCCGTGAATTCCCTGTAAACCGAAGCGAATCGCACGTATGCGACCTTGTTTATCTTTTTCAGTTCGTCCGAGGCCATCTCGCCGAGCTGCGTCGTCGGCACCTCGCCCTGCCCCGTCGCGCGGATTTCCTCTTCTATGCGCGCCGCCGCCGCTTCGAGCGTCTCGAGCGTGACGGGGAGCTTCTCGCATGCGTGCTGGAAGCCGCGTATGAGCTTCTCGCGGTCGAAGGCCTCGCGCCGCCCGTCCTTCTTCACGACCCAGAGGAAGCTCTTTTCCTCAAGCCGCTCGTAGGTCGTAAAGCGGTTCTGGCACTCGGGACATTCGCGCCGCCTGCGGTTCACGCGCCCTTCGTCGGCGCTCCGCGTCTCTATCACTCTGGTCTCCGGCGCTCCGCACACGGGACATCTCATCTTTGAACCCTCCATACACTATATGCAGACTGCTAAGTGATTATAACACTATATACAGTGTTGTAAATAGCCGCGGACGCGCGGCGTTTTTCCTGCGGACGCGCCGCCTCCGGTATTATAAGCCAGATTCGGAAAAGCGTGGGCGGCGCGCCCGCAGGCACGTAATTTGCCGAAATAAGAGAAACTCTATTCACAGCGGAATGTTTTGGAGTTATACTGTACTCTTAGCGTGCGCTCGCCGCGCCGAAAGAAAAAAATATATTTAGAAATATGCGGGCGAAGATAATAAAACCGGAACGCCGGTATAAAACGGAGGAGATTTACAAGATGAAGAGATTTTTTGCAGCCATTGCCGCGGCGCTTACGCTTTTCGCCGCGGGGGGAGCCGAGGCGGCGGCGCTGCGCGTCGGCACTGACGCCGACTTCCAGCCCTACGAGTATTATCGGGAGGGCGACGGGGCTTTCACAGGCTTCGACGTCGAGTTGATGGAGGAGCTTGCGAAGCTCATGGGCTACGACGGAGTGGAGTTCGTTGAGGTTTCCTTCCACGATCTGCTCGGCGGCCTCAACGAGGACAAATACGACGCGGCGATAGCGGCGCTCATCGTGACCGCGGAGCGCCGCCACGAGGCTGATTTCTCCGTCCCCTACGCCGAGGACCGCACGGTGACCGTGACCGTCACGGGACGCGCCGCGCCCGTCGGCAAGAATATGAAGACCGTCACCGAGAAGGGCACGACGCACATGGTTTTCGCGCAGCAGAACTACGCGCAGCAGGGCGAGATAATCGTGGCCGACAACATCAAGCAGGCGGTAGACCTTCTCTTCGCCGGCAAGGCGGGACGCGCGGTAACGTCGAAGCTCTCCGCGCGCTACCTTATTGAGAACGTCTACGACGGCCGCCTCGTCATCACCTCGGAGGACGGCGTCGCGCAGCCGCTCGCGATAGCGGTGCGCAAGGGCAACGCGGAGCTGCTCGACAAAATCAACGACGCGCTCGCGCGCTATAAGGAGAGCGGAGCTTACGACAAGCTCTACGCAAAGTATTTCGGAGCGGATAAATAACACTCTTCCGCGCAAAACGGACGGCGGAGCGCCCAAGCGGCGCCCCGCCGTTTTTTCATGCCTTTTTCCGCGGATTTACGCGAGACGCGTCGCGATGTATTCCTTCCTTATTTCTTCGGGCACGAGGCGGCCGCCCGTCGCCCACGCTATGTGGGCGGCGTTTTTCATTTTTTCGGCGAGGCCGTGCGCTTCTATATATTCGCGCCATTCTTCGCTGCGTCCGAGAAGCGCCGGACCTTCGAAGGCAGCGCAGGAGCTCGGCTCGATGAAGGCGTTTTCCGTCTCGAGCAGGTCGCGCATATATTCGTATAGCTTCGCGTCGCGCAGCGTGAAGCCGCCAGAGAGCAGCGGCTCCATGACGCGGCCGACGAAGCCCGATGCGCGCCCGACCGCGAGGCCGTCTGCGTGGGTCAGGCCGGTCAGCCCGATGTCCTTGACCGCTATGCCGTTGTGCAGGCCGCTCGCCATGCCGAGGACCATGCAGGGGGCCTGCGTAGGCTCTATGAAGAAACAGTGGACGGCGTCGCCGAATATCTGCTTCAGCCCGAAGGTGACGCCGCCCGGCGCGCCGCCGACTCCGCAGGGCAGGTAGACGAAGAGCGGATGCTCCGCGTCCGGCGCAACGCCGAGCGCTTTAAGCTGCGGGACGAGACGCTTCGCCGCGACGGCGTAGCCGAGGAAGAGGTTCTTCGAGTTCTCGTCGTCCACAAAATAGCTCCTCGGGTCGGCGTCGGACTGCGCGCGCCCCTGCTTGACCGCCTCGCTGTAATCTGTGTCGTACTCAATGACTTTAACGCCGTGGCTGCGCAGCAGCGCCTTTTTCCACGCGCGCGCGTCGGCGGACATGTGGACGACGGCGTTGTAGCCGACGGCGGCGCTCATGATGCCGATGCTGAGGCCGAGGTTGCCCGTCGAGCCGACCTGCATCGTGTACTGCGAGAAGAATTTCCGCGCCTCGTCCGACGCGAGCTTTTCATACGAATCGCCCTCGCGCAGCAGGCCGTGCTCGAGCGCGAGCTCCTCCGTGTGCTTGAGCACCTCGTAGATGCCGCCGCGCGCCTTTATCGAGCCCGCTATCGGAAGGTCGCCGTCCATCTTTACGAAGAGGCGGCCTTCGATTTTCGCGCCGTATTTATCGCAGAGCCGCTCCTTCATCGCCGCGGCCTCGCGCAGCTCGGATTCGATTATCCCGCGGGCCTCCGCCGTCTCGGGGAATTTCTTCATTATGAACGGAGCGAAGCGCGCGAGCCGCGCCTCCGCATCGTCTACGTCCGCCATAGAAAGCGGCAGGCCTCCGCGCGCTTTCTCGAAGCTCGCGAGCTTCGAGTTGAGCCAGAGTATTTCGCGCTCTTCGGCGAGCGCCCTCACAGTCGGGTTTTCTTCCATAAGCTTACGCACCTGTTCCTTGTCCATAGCCGCGCCTCCCGTTTTATGTCGTTGTGATGAAGCTGCGGCTCTATCTTACAACGGCGCGGCGCACGCGTCCACGCGGGGAAGGCGTATCGTTTCCGCGCGCCGCCGCCAATGCGCGGAACGAAGCGCGTTTTTCGCGGATTTTACGCGCTTAGCGTACCGCCGCGCCGTCATGTGCGATATAATGAAGCGTATTACTCTTTCCGGCGTCGGGAACGATGCGCAAAAGCCGCGCCGGAGACACAGAAAGCCGCACAAACGGAAATTTCGGCAGGGAGGAAAGAATTTTGCGGATAGCCGTACTTATAAAGCAGGTGCCGGCGGTCGACACAGTCAAGATTGACGAAAAGACCGGCACGATGATACGCGACGGCGTCGAAGCGGAGCTGAACCCGCTCGACCTTCACGCCGTCGAGGCCGCGGTGCGCCTCAAGGAGTCGCGTCCCGCTGGCGAGGTTGAGATAACGGCGGTGACTATGGGGCCGCCCGCGGCTCTGAAGGCCGTGCGCTACGCGATAGCGATGGGCTGCGACAAGGGGCTGCTGCTCTCTGACAGGAAGTTCGGCGGAGCCGACACGCTCGCTACGGCGCGCACCCTTTCGCGCGCGCTGCTCGCGGCGGGGCCCTTCGACCTGCTTTTCGCGGGCGAGCGCGCGACTGACGGCGAGACCGGGCAGGTCGGCCCGGCCTGCGCCGAGCTGATGGGCGTCACGGTGCTCTCCTACGTCAGCGCCATAGACGAGCTGACCGACGACCGCATCCGCGTCACGCGCGCCGTCGAGGGCGGACATGAGACGGTCGAAGCGCCGCTGCCCGCGATTGTCATTCCCGTCAAGGAGATGAACATTCCGCGCCTCTGCACGCTCGGCGGCAAGCTGCGCGCGAAGGCCGCCGCGATACCGTCGCAGACGGCGGACGACCTTCACATGGACGGCTCGGAGACGGGGCTTTCCGGCTCCGCGACGCAGGTCGTGCGCGTAACATATCCGAAGGTGACGCGCCAGGGACGCAGGATAAACTCAGCCGAGGGACTGGAATCCGCGATAGGCGAAATGATGAAGGTTCTCGAAGATAAGAACTGTCTGGAGGCGGCAAGATGAAGTGCGGTGAAGTCTGGACGCTCGCGGAGGTGCGCGGCGGCGTAATACACCCCGTATCGCGCGAGCTGCTCGCGTGGGGACGTGAGCTCGCCGACGCGCTCGGCGCTCCGCTCGCGAGCGTCGTCATGGGAAGCGGCGTGCTCGAGGCCGCTCAGTCGCTCGCGGCCTACGGCGCGGACAAGGTCTACGTCGCCGACGAGCCGGAATTCGAGTATTTCAAGGCGGACATAGCCTGCAAGGCGCTCGCGGAGCTCATCGAGGAGCGTGGGCCGTCGATACTGATAGCCTCGGCGACGACGCAGGGACGCACCGTCATGCCGATGCTCAGCGCGCGCCTCGGCTGCGGGCTGACCGCCGACTGCACGGAGCTCGCGATAGACCCGGAGAGCAAGCGCCTGGTGCAGACGCGCCCCGCGATAGGCGGCAACGTCATGGCGGACATCAAGACGAAGGGCCGCGATCCGCAGATGTGCACCGTGCGGCCTAAGTCGAAGCGCCCGCTTTCGCCCGACGCGTCGCGCGAGTGCGAGGTCGTGCGCTTCAAGCCCGCGGACGACGCGATTCGCTCTCTGATAAAATTCATCGGCTTCGACGCGGAGAAGAGCGTCGGCCTGCCCCTGCAGGAGGCGGAGATAATAATCGCGGGCGGCAAGGGGATGAAGAACGCCAAGAATTTCGCGAAGCTCGCGGAGCTTGCGGAGCTGCTCGGCGGCACCGTCGGGGCCTCGCGCATGGCGGTAGACCTCGGCTGGGCCCCCTACTCCGCGCAGGTCGGACTTTCCGGAAAATCCGTGACGCCGCGCCTCTACCTCGCCTTCGGCATATCGGGCGCGGTGCAGCACATAGCGGGCATGTCGGGCGCGGAGACCGTCATAGCGGTCAACACCGACCCGGAAGCGCCGATTTTCCGCGTCGCGGACCTTTCGGTGCAGGGCGACGCGATGGAAGTGCTGAACGCGCTCATCGCGGCGGTCAAAAAATACAAGGGGCTGGAATGATGACCCGCTACGGCAAAGTCACGAAGGCGATATACGACGAGCTGCGCGCCGTCACGGGCCCCGGCGGCGTCGTGATGGACGACGCGGAGCAGCTCGACAACTACGCGTGGGATCAGGCCGGGCGCGTCTGGGGGCACATGCCCGAGGCGGTCGTCAAGCCCTCCACAACCCAGCAGGTCTCCGACATAATGAAGATAGCGAGCCGCGAGCGCATCCCAGTCACGCCGCGCGGCGCGGGCAGCGGCCTCAACGGCGGCGCCGTGCCGCTCGCGGGCGGCATCGTCCTCTCGCTCGAGCGCATGAATAAAATCCTCGAAATAGACCCCGTCAACCGCGTCGCCGTCGTCGAGCCGGGCGTCGTCACGAACGACCTCTGCCGCGCCGCGGCGGAGCACGGCTTCCTCTACGCGGGCTACCCGATGAGCACCGAGACGAGCTTCATCGGCGGCAACTTCGCGACCAACGCGGGCGGCGGCAAGGTCATCCGCTACGGCAACACGCGCCGCCACATCCTCGGCGCGGAGGTCGTCCTGCCCTCGGGCGAGGTGCTCGAGCTCGGCGGACGCTACCGCAAGGACACATGGGGCTACAGCCTGCTCAACCTGCTCGTCGGCAGCGAGGGCACCCTCGCGATAGCGACGAAGCTCATAGTCAACCTCGAGCCGAAGCCAGGCAAGACGGTCAACCTGCTCGCCTGCTATCCGACGCTCGAAAGCCTCGTCGACAGCGTCGCGAAGGTCATCGGCTCCGGACGGCGCATAATATCGTGCGAATTCATGGACAGGAACCTCGTCAAATACACGACGGAATATCTCGGCTGCACACTGCCCGAGCAGGAGCGCAGCGAGGGCTACCTGCTGATACAGGTCGAGGGAGACACCGACGAACAGCTCGAGGACGGCTACGAGACCGTCGGCAAGATATGCCTCGAATGCGGCGCGTTCGAGGTCTTCGTCGCGGAGAGCCGCACGGACTCCGCCGCGATGTGGAACGTGCGCCAGAACGGTCTCGAGGGTATGCGCGCGAAGGACCCGCACGCCTGCTCGTCGGGCGACCTCATGGTTCCGCTCTCGGCGGTGCCCGAGATGATACGCCGCATAAAGAAGCTCAGCGCCGACTGGAACGTCGAGATAGGCATAATTTCGCACATCGGCGACGGCAACATCCACCCGATACCGCTCAAGCCCGAGGGCATGAGCCCCGAGCGCTGGGCGCACTACGCCGAGGAGTTCTTCAACGCGCTGATACGCGAGGCGATAGCGCTCGGCGGCATCGGCAGCGGCGAGCACGGCGTCGGCCACGTCAAGCAGAACATCCTGCTCGAAAACAAATCTCCCGCGGAGCTCGAGGTGCTGCGCGGCGTCAAGAAGGCCTTCGACCCGCTCGGCATAATGAACCCCGGCAAGATGTTCTCTCCGCTCGAAGAGGAATAGCGAGCGAGCGCATAAGATAAAGAGAGCCGCCCCGCGCGTCGAACGGGGCGGCTCTCTTTTATTCTGCGGCAAAATCGCAGGGGAAGGCGAATAAACGCCGGTTTATCGCCTTTTATGCGCTTTCTTCTGCATATTTCGACGCCAAGGTTTGCAGAAAAGCGCGGCGCGCGGCTCACATGAATATCGCGCGTCCGCGCAAGCAAGATTTTATTTCGTTTTGCGCGCTTAAATCTATTGACAAACTTACTCGGCGGGGCTAGAATATAATTAGGGTATAGAATAGGTAAAATTGAAAATAGTTTCTTACGATTATCCAGCGGCGCGAATCATCCAAATTTTCGGCGGCGTTTTTTGCAATTACAAGTTTCTGCTCTAAATCTTCACTTCAACTCTCCTTTTCAACAGACAGCGGCGAGCCGCTGCGCTTTCGAAGAGGCCGTGCGCATCCTCAGCCTTATGCGCGCGGCCCCTTACTTTTTTACTGCCAGAAGAAAAGGAGCGACGCGAAGGGCGCTATCGCGACGGTCAGAAGCCCAGCCGCCGCTATCGCGAGGCTGCTCATCGCGCCCTCGGCCTCGCCCATCTCGAAGGCCTTGAGCGTGCCGAAGGCGTGCGAGCTCGAGCCTATGGCGACGCCCTTCGCCACCTTGTCGCCGACGCGGACGAGCTTCAGCAGCGCGGGCGCGGAGATGTAGCCGAAGGCCCCCGTTATGACCGTCGCGAGCATCGTAATCGCCGGGATGCCGCCGAGCTCCTCGCAGACCGGCATCGCAATCGCGGCCGTGATCGACTTCGGCAGCAGCGTCACGTACATCGTGCGGCTGAAGCCGAAGAGCAGCGACATAAGGAGTATGCAGAGCGAGTTGGCGAGGACGCCCGCCGCTATGCCGCAGCATATCGCGGCGGCGTGCTTCTTGAGCAGATGGAGCTGGCGGTAGAGCGGTATCGCGAGGCAGACCGTCGCGGGCGTCAGCAGGTCGCCTATATATTTCGCGCCGTTGAAGTAGTCGTCGTAGGCTATGCCGGTGAGCGCGAGGAAAGCTATTACGAGCACGTTCGTGACGATGAGCGGGTTCAGCAGCGGCGTCTTCGCAAACCTGTGGACGACGCAGCCCACGACGTAGGCCCCGCATGTGAGCGCGAGGCCGAAATACACCGAGCCCGAGATCATTTCCCGCCTCCGCCCCTCCTGCGCATCATGCGCTGTGTGACGAAGCCGGTCGCCGCCATCACCGCGGCGGTCGATATTATCGCCGCGGCTGTGAATGGCGCTATGACGGCCAGAACCTCTTTATAATGGACTATAACCCCCGCCGCGGGCGGCACGAACATCAGCGGCATCATCTCTATCATGAGAGCGCCGAAATTCTCGACGTCCGGCAGCTTCACGACGCCGGAGCAGAGCGCGCCGAGCAGCAGCACAAGGCCGTAGACCCCGGCAGGGACCGGCAAAGGAATGTACTTGTTGAGAAGCTCTCCGAGAAAGCTTATAAAAAATATAATGAAAGCCTGCTTTATATATTTCATGGGATTTTTGCGATTTCACGCGCGCGGCGCGGTTACAGGCGCGCGCGGCCTTTTAACGTTTTTCGTACATCATCGCGAGCGAGGCGCAGAAGGATGCGACGGCGGTGCTCGCGCGCATTATCCTCGCGCCGAGGCGCACGGGGGCGAAGCCCTCGGCGAGCAGCCGCGCGCTCTCCGCGGGCGACCAGTCGCCCTCCGGCCCTATCGCGGCGGCGAGGCTCTCCGCTATGCACGTCTCGCGCAGCGGGCGCGCCCCGTCGGAAAGCAGCGCCGCGAGCCTCTGCTCCGGCAGCCCGTCGAAATCGAACTCCGCGAAGGGCACGGGCGCGCAGAGGACAGGCGGCGTCGCTGCGCCCGCCTGCTTCGTCGCTTCGTCTAGGATTTTGCGCCAGCGCTTCATTTTATCGTCGAGCCGGGCGCCCTCATAGCGCGGAACGCTGCGCTCGCATATGAGCAGATGTATGCGGAATACGCCAGTTTCGGCGCAGAAACGCAGCGCCTCGTCGAGCTGGTCGTTTTTGAGCAGTCCGAGCAAAAGTTCCATGCGCGGCTCGAAGGCAGGCTCCGCCTCGCGCGACAGCTCGCGCGCAGTCACAAGCGCGCCGTCGCAGCGCAGCCGCAGCGTAACCTTCTCGCCGTCGAGCAGTCCCTCGACGAGCGAGCCGGTGTAGCAATGACGGACGCGGACGAGGTGGTGCGCCTCCTCCGCGTCTATCGTCCAGATTCCGTTATTGCAGGAGCAGCGCTCAAGCCTCAGCCTTGGCAGCGACACCCCACCATTCTCCTTTTACGAGCTCCTCGACGGGCTTCATGCGCGCCTTCGCGAGCGCCTCGAGGAACACCGGCTTTTCCTTCTCGAGCATGCCGGAGAAGATGGCCGTCCCCTCCTTGCCTATCACGGCGGGAACGTCCGCGACCATCGTCGTGAGCGGGTCGAGCAGTATGTTCGCCGTCAGGATGTCGGCCTTGTGGCCGAAGTCCTTGAGCAGGTCGCCGACCGCGAGGTCTATCTTCTCCGGCGGAAGGTCGTTCAGTTCGAAATTCTTGCGTACTTCTTCGATCACAGCCGGGTCGATGTCGCGCGCGTATGCGAAATCCGCACCCAGCTTCAGCGCGCCTATCGTGAGAATTCCCGAGCCCGTTCCGATGTCGGCTGTCGTCATGCCGGGGCGCAGGTATTTTTCGAGCAGCTCCAGCACTATCTGCGTGCTCTCGTGGTAGCCCGTGCCGAATGCGCTTCCGGGATTGATGTAAAGCGGAATGCGGTCCGCGGGCTCAGTGCCGCGGTGCCACGGAGCGAGGACTACGAGCCCGCGTCCGACGGGCAGCGGCGGGAAAGCCTCCTCAACGGCGACGTTCCACGGCTGGTTTTCTATCTTGCCGGAGTCCTCTATCGCGATGCCGGGGAATTCCTTCATCGCCTCGGAGAGCTTGTTCCTCCAGAAAGAGATATCCTCCGTGCTCTTATAATACATGCGCAGCCTCGAAACGCCGTCCGGCATTTCCTGAAGCTCCGTTCCTATGCTTCCGGATATATCGGCGAGCGAAAGGAGATTATCCTCGCAGCCCGCGCTTGTGTTAATCGTTATGTACCACCAGTAGCCGTCAGCGGCGTTCATTGCGCCAGCCTCCTTCCGCAGATTACTCCCGCGTCCGCCGCGGGAAGCCTTCGTTACCCGAGCTTCGCTCCGCAGTCGACGCAGAACTTCGCGCCCTCTTCGTTGACCGCGCCGCAGGCCGGGCAGACGTTGAGCGCGGGAGCGGGCTTCTCGAGCTGCGCGCCGCACTCCTGGCAGAACTTAGCCTGTTTGCCGTTCTTCGCGCCGCAGGCCTGGCAAGTGACGAAAGACGGCTCGGCGGCCTCTTTCGCAGCGCGCTCGCGCTCGAGCTCGGCTTCGAGCTCGGATATGACTCTCATGTGTTCGTCTATCTCTATGCAGTATTCGAGAATATCGTCGTCGACCGGGCCCATGTCCCCGGCGCGCTTAGCGTAGTAATACTCGCCTATTTTGCGGCATGCTTCGTCTACCGCTCTTTTTTCCGAACTTATGCGGCTTTTTATGCGCGTGGTCTCGACGGCGTCGTTCGCCGCGTCCTTCACGCTTTTAGCAAGATCGTTGAGCTTGTCAAAAAACGCCATTACGTTTCCCCCTCTTCGTTAAATGACACACGTATCAGTATAACACATAGCAAGCCGCGCCGCGCGCAAAGCGGCGCGGAATGGAGGGAAGGGAGCGAAATGCGCGCGGCAATGTGTAAAATGCCAGTAGGCCGCGCGCTCAGCAAAAAAGCGGCAAATCTTATGCAGACTTGCCGCTCCGGCAGATAACTTTGAAAATTCTTCACGCCGCCGCGCAAAAATTGACATACAGAGAAATAAGGATTTCTTATGCAAATATAGTGGTTTAACTTTACAAGAAAAAACGACATAATTTGTCGTCCCGCGCTCGACGCGGGATCCAGATACCGTCTTGAAAGTCAAACATAAATGTAAGGCATCTCACTGTCTTTCG
>DHCMC07803__coassemble_538_pt1 | contig 76347 bp, 79 predicted proteins | sample DHCMC07803__metabat2_low_PE_027 | metagenome-assembled genome bin DHCMC07803
TGTATTCTCTGTAAAGGAAGGCCATGGCCCCTCCCTGGATGATTCCGGACAGCTCATTCACTCGCGCGTGGTCTACCTTGAACGCGCCTATCTTGCCGGATGCAACCGCCGCGTATCCCAGCGCCAGCGCTCCGACTACTCCCGTTAACAACAGCATATTCATCGCTGAATTGCCCCCTTGAAGGATTTTAATAATGCTTTGGCTCTGTCATGAGCCGGTAACAAATTATATCGTTTGTGAAAGTATTTATCAACTATGAAAAGGAAATCGCGCTGTGATATATTTGTGAAAGCAAACAAAAACGCTATTTTTTTACTTCGCCGTCTATATAGACGCGGACGCCCTCCGAGGTGTCGCGCCCGCCTTTCAGCGAGGCCAGCATTCCCAGCACGCTTCCGCGGACGAAATCGGCGATAAAGTCCTTCATGGGCAGCGGCCTGTCGCCTATATATATTTTTGTGCTGCGGTAGAAACCGCCGCGCACGGAAGCGGCCAGCCGCCGCGCCATCTCGGCTTCGCCGCCAGCGCCGAAGCGCGTTTTCCCGTCGCCTCCGGAATTGCGGTCGTAGGTCATGAATACGCCCCCGACTTCCTTCGGGCGCGGCTCGCCGCTCTCCACCCATATTTTCGGAAGGTCGAGATATTTTCCGCCCTCGACGATGACGATCTCCACGTCGGGAAAATATCGGGAAACTATATATTCCGGCGTCACTCCAACGCCCGGGCTTTCAATCCTCAGTCCGTCGCTCCCCCACAGCGCGGAGCTCACGCCGAGCCCGGCGGCGCGCCCCGTGTCGGTACCGCGCGGGGAGAGCGCTTCCTCCGCAGTCCTCTTGATGTAGCCCGTCCTCACGCCAAGGCGTCCGAGCTCCTCCAGAAGCTTCATGCAGAGCGTCGTCTTGCCGCTGTTCTTGAAGCCGGAGACTGCGAACATCCGAATCATTTTTTATCGCCCTCGAGTATGGAATCCCAGTCCGAGCCTTTGACGATGTCGTGGTAAATGTCGAGCAGGAACATGGCGAGCGACAGGAGCAGCGGCCCGACGAAGACGCCGATAAAGCCCCAGGCGTAAAGGCCGCCGAAGAGCCCGATGAATACGAGCAGCATGTGTATCTTGCTGCCCTCGGATATGAACATCGGCTTTATCACGTTGTCTATCGAGCTGACGACGAGCAGCCCCCAAAGCAGCAGGATGACGCAGTTCTTGATATCGTTGGCAAGCAGCAGCGCGAACGAGCCCGGCAGCCAAATCGCGGGAGTTCCGACGAACGGTATCATAGCCGTCATGAACATGCAGAAGCCGAAAAATACCGGATGCGGAAGGCCGACGAACCACCAGCCCGCGCCGCCCAGTATCCCCTGCACTCCCGCCGTCATTATTATTCCGCAGACGACCGCGCGAAGCATGACGGCGGTCCGCTTTATAAAGCCGCGGCGTTCATCCGACTTCAGCGGCAGAAGCTCGGAGATGTAGTTGATCATCTTCTCGCCGTCGCGCACAAGGAAGAACGACGTGATGGCGACGATGAGCATAAGGAAGAGTATCTTCAATATGCTTTCGAATATCTGGCTCGATATCGTGCGCAGGAAGCGCGTGACGAGCTGCGCGCCGTTCTTCACGATGGCGTCGAGAATCGGGAGCTCGGTAATAAGGTCGAGCTCATGCACGAAGCTGCCGAAAATCGGGATATTCTTTATCATGAGTATTATGTCCTGGTACGAGCCGGAGATAAGGCCGCTCTCCATGATGTGGCGGCTTATCCGAATCCCCTCGCGCGTCACGAACATCGTGAGCAGGAGCAGCGGAATGGCGATAAATATCAGAATTACGCCAGTGCTGATGGCGGCGGCGACGTTCCTGTACTTCTCGCCGAAAAGCCTGCGGTGCATAAATTTATAGAGCGGGTGCGCGAAGTATGAAAACAGAATCGACCATATAAGCGGTATCGCGAGCGGCTTGATGATGTACCACGAGACGACGACGAAGAAAAAGAGCAGAAGAACGAAGGGGACGACGCTCGAGCGTATCTTCTTTACCGCAAGCACATATCTTTTATCGGGCATCGAGAAGTTCCTCCACAGACAAACGACGGACGCGGCGGCCCGTTACAGACTTTTATATACGTCTAAAATGCTAACAGCCATTCGGTTTATAGTCAAATAATTTATACCGCCGCTCGGACAGAGGATAAGAAAAAATCCCCGGCCTGAGCCGGGGATCTGTTTTCTGTTGGAGGCGGCACCCAGACTCGAACTGGGGATGAAGGATTTGCAGTCCTCTGCCTTACCACTTGGCTATGCCGCCGTAACGCAGGAAAGTATAGCAAGCATGTCCCGATGTGTCAAGAAAATGTTAACGGCGCGTCGTTTCGGCGATAAGCCTTTTATGATATTTTTAGCATAGCATGATAATGATATAATAAATTCGTTGACTTTGACAAAAAATTAAACAACAGCCCTTTGCAGGGACGAGGGGGAATTTCACGATGAATTATCCGCAGATGGAGACCAGCGTTTATGTGAGAAGGCACAAGCCCGACGGCAGCATGATGGTCGTGCCGTGTGTCATGTCGCTGCTGTCGCCAGACGATTTCGAGGACGCGGTGCGCCTCCACGACGAGGTCGCGCACGGGCTGAGCATGGATATTTTTGTGCCGAGCGCGCCGGACGAGATACAAAGATATCTCGGCGGCGAGGGGCTGTCCGTCGGGATAAAGCACGAGGGACGGCTTATATGCCTGCGGACGGCGATAACCGGAGCGGAATGGGCGCGTTATACGGCGGAGAGCATGGGGCTGCCGCCGGAGGAGGCGGAGCGCGCCGCGTGCACCGGCTTCTGCGTCGTGGATAAGGAGTTCCGCGGCAACAACGTGCAATTCCTGAGCCAGTATTACGCGGAGAACCTCATAGCCGAGAGCTGCGACAAGATACTTACGACTGTGTCGCCATACAATATCTTCAGCCTGCAGAACGTGCTCGACTGCAACTACCGCATCGTCGCGCTGAAGGAGATTTACGGCGGGCACATCAGATACGTGCTCAAGAAGGAGTTCCGCCCGAAGTTCCCGCTTTGGACGCACTGGCACATGCAGCTTCCGATACGCGACTTTGACCGCCAGCGCAAAGCGCTCGCGGCAGGGGCCGTGGGCTATAAGCTCGTGCGCAAGCCGAGCGGGATGCACGTGCTTTACGCCGGGGCCGGAAGCTCGCCCTGCGCCGCGCGCGACATGCTGATAAATTAAAAACCAACGCATCTGCGGCGGGCGCGCCCGCGTCCGCCGTTTTTTCCCGCCGCCTTCGTCCTTCGCGCGCCGCCGCGCCATAGGCAATAATACGTAAATCTCCCGCTTCGGGGCCGTTTTAGGCTCTTATCACAGGATTTTCATTCTTTGTAACATTGTAATCCCAATCACGAAGTCATAGAATATCGCACGTGCTGAAAAAAGGCACAAAAATCATCCTTATAGGAGGTCATTTATGATGACAGGCATACCGCTTATTATTATGTTTGTAGTAGCAGTCGTCGCAATGATCGTAGCGATTTCGAAGTTCAAGATTCATCCGTTCCTTTCGATTATGGCGGTCTCGCTCTTCTTCGCGTTCGTCGCGGGCGTCCCGCTCAAGGAGATTCCGGGAACCATCGGCTCCGGCTTCTCCGGGACCTTCACGAGCATAGGCATCGTCATAATCCTCGGCGCCCTGACGGGCATCCTGCTCGAAAAGACGGGCGCGGCGCTCAAGATGGCGGACGTCGTCGTCAAGCTCGTCGGCAAGAAGAACCCCGACCTTGCGATCCTCATCATGGGCTGGATAGTTTCGATCCCCGTCTTCTGTGACAGCGGCTTCGTCATCCTGAACCCGATCAGAAAGGCGCTCGTCAAGCGCACGCAGGTTTCGAGCGTCGCCATGACGGTCGCGCTCTCGATGGGCCTTTACATCTCGCACTGCTTCATACCGCCGACGCCAGGACCGATAGCCGCGGCGAACCTTCTCGGCATAGGCAACGAGATGCTGCTCGTCATCGGCCTCGGAATGCTGCTCTCGATTCCTCCGCTTATCGCGGGATATATCTTCGCGAGATATATCGGTAAGCGCGTCAAGTCGAAGGACGAGCTCGCGGAGGCCTCCGGCGAGACGGTCAAGACCTACGAAGAGCTGCTCAAGGAGTACGGCCAGCTTCCGGGCGCGGTCATGTCCTTCGCGCCGATCGTCGTCCCGATTCTCCTCATGGGCATCGCCTCGGCCTTCTCGATGGCTAAGATGGACGTTCCCCTCATCGCCTTCCTCGGCACGCCTATCATAGCGCTCGCGGTCGCCGTCATCCTCGGCGTCATACTTCTCGCGCAGGCGGGCAAAATGTCCGAGTTCTACAACATGACGAACGAGACGCTCATGGTCGTCGGCCCGATACTCTTCGTAACGGCGGCGGGCGGCGTCCTCGGCAAGGTTATCAGCGTTTCCGGCATGGTGCAGTTCATCACGGAGCATTCGAACGTGCTTGAGACGGTCGGAATCTTCTTCCCGTTCCTTCTCGCCGCGATCCTCAAGACGGCTCAGGGCTCGTCCACGGTCGCGCTTACGACGACCGCGGGTATGCTCGCCCCCGTGCTTCCGGCCCTCGGCCTCGACACTCCGGTGCTCTCCGCCCTCTGCGTAATCGCGATAGGCGCTGGTGCGATGACCGTGTCGCACGCGAACGACTCCTACTTCTGGGTCGTCACCAACTTCGGAGAGATGAAGGTCGAGGACGGCTACAGGACGCAGACGATGGGCACGCTCGTGATAGGGCTCGCCTCGATGGTCGGCGTGCTGGTCGCCTACATGTTCCTTGCGTAATCTGAAATTCTGGACAAGAGCTTAGAAGAAAGGCCCTCGCCGCGCGGCGGGGGCCTTTTCATATATTCGGCGGCGGCGCGCTACTTCGAGAGCCAGCGCGAAGCCCATCCGGTCATTTCAAGGATAGGGAATATTATGCGCGATATGCGCCGCCCGGAAAGCCCGACGAGCGCGCCGGCTGCGACGGCCGCCCCTACGCTTTCGAGCGGGTGTTCGCGCACGGCATCCGCGACGCTGAGCTTGTCCATCGCGGCGGCGAAGTTCCGCTTCGCCTCGGCTACGGTGGGCTTAGCCGGCATTTGCGCCGTCTCCTTCGCTTCGCGGCGCGGGCGCAGAGCCGCGTTCCTTCGCAAGCCCTTTGGAAAGCGCGTACAGCCCCGGCGCGGCGAGCAACGCGGCGGCGAGCAGCGCGGCTGCGGGGCGGCCCAGCCTCGGCGCGACGGCGGCGTAGAATGCGAAGCCTCCTGCAAGCGCCGCGGCGAAGAGCAGAAGCCCGCCGAAGAAAAGCAAAAGCACGCGCTTCGCCATAATCTCGGTCTGTGCGCGCAGCTCGCGCCCCTCCGCCTCTACGAGCTCGAAGAAGCTTAGGACGGCATTCGTAATCCTGTTCACGGAATCCCCCAGCCTTTAATCTTTCCCGCGCTCGAAGAGCTTCGCGGCTATAAGGCCAGCGCCGAAGGCTATCGCGAGCGAAGCGCCCGGGTTTTCCCGCACCTTCTCCGCGACGCGGCGCAGCAGCTCGTCTCCGCCGCTGCGGTATTTTTCGAGATACGGCTTCAGCTCTTCGAAGAGCCGCTCCGCGCGCTCCTCTATCGCCGCGTTCATCTGTTTTTCAGAGTTCCCGGCCACGCCGGCTGCGGCGAGCTTCGCTTCGAGCTCGCGTATCCTCGCCTCAAGCGTCTCTATCTGCTCCGCGCCTTCGCGCGGCGTCGATTCTTTGTTCATCGTCGATGCCTCCCTGCGCGCGGCGTCATGCGCCGCCTGACATTATTCTAACATCTGCGGGCGCGCCTTTCGCGCCTGCGGTAAAATAACGGCGGAGAAGATTTTTCAATCGGAGGTGCAGGCTGTGAAGGAAGGCTACAAAGAGATAACGATGCTGCAGCAAAGGGAGATAGAGGCGCGCGTGCTCGCGCCGCTGATTCGCGCTTTCTGCCGCGAGTTCGGCGAGGAGCGGGCGCTGGAGACCGCGCGGCGCGCGATAAATGATATGGCCCGCGAGTCCGGGCGCGCAGTCTCCGCCGCTCACGGCGGCGGGCTTGCGTCGTTCAGGAAAAACTGCGTCGAAAAGTTCAACGAGGGCGGCGCGCTGACCGTGACGCCGCGGCGCGACGACGAGGAATGCTGCGCCTTCGACGTAACGCGCTGCAAATTCGCGGAGCTTTACAAAGAGCTCGGCTGCGCGGACTTGGGCACAGTGCTGTCGTGTGAACGCGACGCGGCGTTCCTAGAGGGCTTCGACGAATGCCTCGAGCTCGTCCGCAGCGAAACGCTGATGGAGGGCGGCTCACGCTGCGACTTCTGTTACAGGAAACGCGGCTAGTAATAATTCGGTAAGGACCGAAAACGCGGACGGCCCGCAATGAGGCCGCCCGCGTTTATTTTTGCAGTTTCCTAGATTTTTACGTTTCTACTCTCCGTCGCCCGAGGAGATGAAGAGCGTCTGACCGCCGCGCGAGACGAGGAAGCCGAAGTTTTTCGTCTTTTCGTTCACCATGCGCTCCCAGTCGGCTATGCCGTTTATCTTCTGGCGGTTGATTTCGAGGATCACGTCGCCCGCGCGAAGTCCCGTGCGCTGTCCGCGTGAGCCGCGCTCGACCGATACGACCACTACGCCCTCGCTCTCGGTCAGGCCGTGCGCCTCGCTGAACTCGGGGCTGTTCGGCACGACCGTTATGCCCATGCGCTTCGATTCAGCCGGTGTCTGCTGCTGGCCGCCGCCCTGCTTCGGCTTGCCGCTGAATGACTTGACTTCGCTGACGTCGCCGAGCGTCACGTCGAGGCTCATCTTCTTGCCGTCGCGGTAGATTTCGAACTTCACCTTGTCGCCCGCGAGCTTGTTGCGCACCGCGTAGACGACGTCCTCGCTCGTCTTGACGTCCTTATCGCCTATCTTGACGATGACGTCTCCGCGCTGGAGGCCGAACTTATCGGCAGGCGAGCCGGGCTGTATGTCGGCTATTATCGAGCCTTCCTTGACCGGTATCTTGTAGGCTTCGACGAGCGGAGCCGTCAGCGGCTGCACCGTCGCGCCGAGCCAGCCGCGGCGCACTTCGCCGTGCTTGATGAGGTCGTCCATGACCTGCTTCGCCATGTCTATAGGAATCGCGAAGCCGATGCCCTGCGCGTAGGGGATTATAGCCGTGTTGATGCCGATGACGCTGCCGTTCATGTCGATGAGCGGCCCGCCGCTGTTGCCGGGGTTGATAGCCGCGTCGGTCTGAAGGAAGCCCTGGAAGTTGACTCCGGGAGCCTGGAGCGTCCTGTTCTTAGCGGAGACTATGCCCGCCGTCACGGTGCTGCCGAAGCCGTAGGGGTTGCCTATCGCGACGACCTGTTCGCCGACTTCGGTCGCGTCGGAGTCGCCGAGCGGGAGGAACGGAAGGTCCTTAGCCTCTATCTGTATCACAGCGAGGTCGAAGGTCGGGTCCTGCCCTATCTTCTTCGCGTCGAAGGTACGGCCGTCGAGCATCGTTACGCGGATTTTTTCAGCGTCCTCGACGACGTGGTTGTTGGTAAGGATGTAACCGTCCTTGCTGACGATGAAGCCCGAGCCCTTGCCGCGGCGCGGCACCTTCCTCGGCTGCTGCGGTCCGAAGAACTCCTCACCGAAGAATTCGTCGAAGAACGGATGGCCCTGGAAGGGGTTCATTATCGGCTGCTGCGTCACCATGCTCTCGACGTCGATGTTGACGACCGCCGGGGAGCTTCTCTTTACTATCGATACGAGCGGGTTCTTGACGTCGCCCGCCGCCGGCAGAGAGGCGACCGCCTCGCCCGCCGGATTCGTTTCCTTAACGACGCCGGATTCGCTGAGCGTGTACCTCGTCGCTATATACGAGCCGGCCGTGCCGCCCGCGAAAAGGATCAGCGCCGCCAAGGCCGCCGTCGTGATTTTTTTGAATTTTTCCAAACTGAGACACCTCCAAAAATTTCTCTGTATTCATTCGCCCTGCATGTTGGATATAATAGCATAAGGTCAACAAAAGTCAATAAAAACTGTGGAGGTTTGTTTGTAAAATCTCAGTCCCGCGCGCGCAGCCGCTTCGCGGTCCGCAGAAGCCACACCGCCCCGACGATTATCCCGGCCATCCAGACGTAGCGGTTGACGTTCATGAGGCCGTCGGCGTAGAGCTGACGATGCGGGTCGGCGAGCAGCCGGTAAAGCCCGTAAAGAATTAGGACGAAGGGGAAAAGCACGCCGCCGCGTCTGCGTTTATCCTCCGGCAACAAAGCCGAAAGGACGGCGAGGAAGAGCGCGATGCAGAGCGCCGCGAACGACTCGAGCGGCTGCGAGGGGAAGCGCCAGAAATTTGCGGGGTCGGTCGGAAAATGCAGCCAGAAGCGCGGCGCAGCGGCGAAGGCCGCGCCAACGCCCGAGCAGCAGCCCTCGAGCAGACAGCCGACGCGCCCGACCGCGAGCATAACGGCGAGCGGAATAGACACGGCGTCGGCGAAGGCGTCCGCGCTCGCGCCGAGCTTCCTCAGCCGCCAGAGCCCCGCGAGGCCGCCGGCGAGGAGCCCGCCCGCGGAGTAAAGTCCGCGGAACACCTCGGCGAAGGCTATCCTCCCGTCCAAATAAAGCGGCAGCCGCTCCATTATCCCCGGGACGAAGGAGCCGAGTATCCCGGCGCAGTAGACCCATACGAGCACGGACGAGACGTCGGACTCGCTCATGCCGTAGAGCCGCTCCGCCCTGCGCCGCGTCCATACGACGAGCAAAAAAAGAGCGAAGGCCCACAGCGCGTAATAGCTGCGGACCTCCGCGTTGAAAATCTCAAAGAGCACAGGACGCATACGCGCCTCGCCCGTTTAGTTGAACCTGCTGCTGCGGCGCTGCGGCCTGCGTCCTCCGCGGTCGCGTTCGCGGCGCTGCCCGCCCACCGGGCAGACGAGGACGCGGCGCAGAGGCTCTTCGCCTATCGAGCGCGTCTCGATCTCCTTGTCGTCGCGGAGCGCTATGTGTATCAGGCGGCGCTCCCAGCTCGACATCGGCTCGAGGCTCACGGGCGAGCCCTTGCGCTTCGCCTCGCGCGCTATAGACTCCGCGAGGCGCTTGAGCGTCTGCTCGCGGCGCGCGCGATAGCCGCCGCAGTCGAAGCGCACGCGGCGCGTCGACATGTCGTCGTGGCAGACGAGGTTCGTGATATATTCGAGAGCCTTCAGCGTCTCGCCGTAGCGCCCGATTACGACCCCCGCGTCCTCGCCGACGAGGTTGATGATGCCGTCGTCGGTAAGCTCGGGAATGAGGTCGAGATCCATCTTGTCGAGCATCTCGTTGACGAAATGACAGGATTTTATGTAGGAGACCGGCGCGAAGGGCGCTATCTCGACTTTATAGGTCGAGCCGAGAAGCCCGAAAAGCTTCTTGTCCTCGGAAATTACCGTAGCGTCTATGTCGTCGGGCTGAATTCCCCATATCTCCGCGCCCTTGGCCTTCGCCTCGTCGACGGAGGAACACTCCACAACGCGGCTCTCTATCTCCGGCATCGGCATAAGCTCCGTATCGGAAGTATTTCTCATAGCCTATTCCTCGTCGTCCTCATCGTCATCGTCGTCGTTCTGCTTGCTTACTGGCTTGTTCTTGTGCAGGGTCGGCTTAATCGCGAGCTGCTCCTTCGTCTTCTTCATGACGAAGTACTGCTGCGCGATGCCTATCAGCGAGGAGAGGCCCCAGTAGAGCATGACGCCGCCGGGCATCGAAAGGCATATGAAAGCCATGAAGACCGGCATAATCGTGTTCATCATCGCGAGCTGCGGATTGTTGCCCGCGCCCGAAAGCTTCTGCTGCGCCCACGTCAGCACGGAAATCGAGATGAGCAGCACGAGGTTTCCGATGTAGAGGCCCGCGTTCGCAAGCCCCGCGGGATTCGCGAAAATTCCGCTGAGCACCGCGAAGATGCTGTAGATGCCGTCGGGCCCCGGCGCGACGCCGACAGCCTGGCCGAGACCGGCCGTCGCTGACGAGCCGAGCAGCACGCCCATGAAGGTCGTGTCGGCGAAGTCGTAAGAGTTGAGGACGTTGAAGAGAAGAATTAGTATCGGAAGCTGTACTAAGATGGGAAGGCATCCCGCGGCGGGATTCACCTTATATTCTTTGTAGAGACGCATCGTCTCCTGGTTCATTTTTTCTCTGTCGTTGCCGTACTTTTCCTGGATGACCTTCAGCATCGGCTGGATCTTCTGCATGTGCTGCATACTCACCATCTGCTTCTGGTTGAGCGGATAAAGCGCGACTCTCACGATGAGCGTGAGAATGATGATCGCCAAACCGTACGAATTGGTTATACCGTACAAGAACTCAAGAAACGAAAGAAGGAGCTGGCTCGCTCCGTCCCAAATACCCAAGACCTTCACCTATCCTTTCGAAGTCCGCTCCCGCAGCTTCAGGAGCTTTCCGAGCCATTTCCGCGCAGCTATCTCGCCGCGCTCCGGCACGGGGTCGAAGCCGCCCTCGTGCCACGGGCCGCATTTAAGCAGCCTCGATGCGGCGAGATACGCCCCTATGACAGGGCCGTATATTTTCAAAGCTTCGGCGGCGTACTCCGAGCAGCTCGGATAAAAACGGCATTTGCCGCCTCCGAGCAGCGGCGAGACGGCCGCCTGATAAAAGCGGACGGCGAACAGCAGAACCAGAGCGAACGCACGACCTATCAGCCGCGTTTTGAATCTACGCCCCAATCCGCGCCGGGCCAGTCCTTCGTGAGAAGCCCGCGGCGCTTCATGCACGCGGCGAGGTCGTAATAGACGTCGCGCGCGTTGGCCTCGAGGCCGTTCTCGCGCAGCGACGCGACGAACCAGACGCCGTCCTTGACCCACGGAAGCAAACGGCGCGCCGCCTCTCGAAGAACGCGCCTCCCGCGCACGCGCTGCGCTCCGCAGGCTATCTTCTTGCCCACGGCGACGCCTGCCTGCGCCGGGCCCTCCGCCTTCGTTACATACAACAACCGCACCAGCGCCCCTGAATCGCGACGTCCGGTGCGGAAAACAAAATCAAACTGCCAGCCTTTTTTAAGACGCCCGGCAGATGAAAACCCAAAATCCACCAGAACTAGACGGCGAGGCGCGCCCTGCCCTTACGGCGGCGGTTCCTAAGAATACGACGACCGCTCGGCGTCGCGGAGCGCTCCAGGAAGCCCATCGCGCGCTTCCTTCTCAGATTGTGCGGCTGAAACGTTCTTTTCACAGACAACACCTCCTGCGTGATTGCTTCATTCTAAAAAAGTCAAATTCTTTTCAGAATTATCATTGCACGGTTATTCCCCAAACAACCTGATAAATATAGCATAGAGCCGCCGTTACGGCAAGGAAACGCATTAAATTTCCCGAGAAAAATTTTGAAGTATTGCGCAAGGGCCATAGTTTATGGTAAGATTTCCGTTGTCTTTGTGAAGGAGGTGACGGCATTGCCAAACAAGAAATCAGCTAAAAAACGAGTCCTGGTCACTGAGAGAAACCGCATCTACAACCGTTTCTGGAAGACCCGCTGCAAGAACGCGGTGAAGAAACTCCTCGAAGCGGTGGAAAGCAAGGATCTTGAACTTGCGACGAAGAGGCTGAACGAGGCTCAGAGCGTACTGGACAAGGCGGTAGTAAAGGGCGTCGTCCACCGTAACACAGCCGCGCGCCGCAAGGCGAGCATCACGGCGAAAGTCAAAGCCCTCTCGGCCTAGGCTTCACATCGAATCATTCATAAAAAATCGGAGGCTTGCGAGAGCCTCCTTTTTTATGCGCGCAAAACGCCGCGTCCTCCGGTTTCCGGAAGGCGCGGCGTTTTCGTTCGTCCGGCGAATTTATGCGCTACAGCGCAAGCGCGGGCATGAAGCCGAGCTTCACGGCCGCGAGGCTGAGGCACGATATTATGAACCAGAGCGCGGCCGCCATGACGAGCGGCTTAGCGCCTATCTTTTTAAGCTCGGCGCGGCCCAGCCCGCCGCCTACCAGAAAGAGCGTGCCGGTCATCATGTGCTTGCCCGCAAGCGACCCCGCGTCCCAGAGCGCGCCGAACTGAGGCGTGAGCGAGCGAACGAGCGCCGCAAGCAGGAATCCGAGCAGGAACCATTGGAACTTCGCCTTCGCCTCGGATTTCGCGAGACGCGCGCCGAGGTAGGAGACCGGAAGAATCCAGAGCGCGCGCGTCAGCTTCACCGTCGCGCCTATCGCGAGCGCCGCCGCGCCGTAAATCGAGGCCGCGCCGACGACGCTGCTCGTGTCGTGTATCGCGAGCGCCGCCCAGAAGCCGAACTGCTCCTGCGTGAGGCCGATGAGATGTCCGAGCGGCGGGAAGAGGAAGAGCGCTATGCCGTTGAGCAGGAAAATAACCGCCATCGCGACGCCCGTCTCGACGCTTGACGCGGATATTGCGGGAGCCATCGCCGCTATCGCCGAGCCGCCGCATATCGCGGTGCCGGAGCTGAGAAGGACTGCGAGCCTGCGCTCGATGCCGAATATCTTGCCGAGCGCCGAGCCTATCGCGAGCGTCGCGGAAATCGAAATCAGCGTCACCCACAGAGAGGCCGCGCCGACCTTCAGCACAGCGTCGAAGCGCATCCCGAAGCCGAGCAAAATCACGGAAAGCTGCAAAAGCTTCTTCGACGCCGCGGAGGTCTCCTTCTGCGCGGGATTGCCCACGGTCAGCGCGATTGCGAGGCCGAGCGCCAGCCCCACCGCGGGATTCGGCGTTATCACAGAAAGCGCCGCAGCCGCCGCGAACCAGAAATATTTATTCCCCGCCGTCCGTTCAAGAAAAGTTCCGTTTGTTTCCATCGCCCTATTCCCCCAAGGTTTTTCTTATTACGCGGGATTATAGCGCGCTCTGTATATTATGAAAAATAATAAGTTTTGATATAAAACATAGATATTTACAATATATTAAACTCAACAAAAAACGGAAGAGCCGCGGCCCTTCCGTTTCGTCTTTGATTTTCCGTTTGTGGGCTAGCAGGTCGCGCCGCCGGTAAGATGCAGCTCCGCGTCGAGAATCTGCTGCTTGCGCGACATTATGTCGCCCTCGAGCAGCTCCTTCTCCACGTACTCGAAGCCGAGACGCGCTATCGTCTGCGAGAAGCGCTCGCCGGTCTTGCCCTGCTCGCGGAAGAGCAGGATGGCCTTTTCTATCGTATCAAGGGCCTCTTCCTTCGTCGGGAATATCTTCGAGAGCGGGCGGCCCGTCACCGTGGACTTGCCCCAGCGCCCGCCGATGTATATCTTGTAGCCGCGCGTCCCCTCCGTCACGGAGTCAAAGTGGCATTTGCCGACGCAGTGGCCGCAGTTGTTGCATTTGTCGCGGTCTATCTCGAGCATTCCGTCAACGAGCTTCGCCGCTCCGATGGGGCACGAGGCCTCGACGGAGCATTTCTTGCAGCCGTTGCAGCTGTCCTCGTCGAACTCGGGCACGAGCTGGCCTATTATGCCGATGTCGTTGAGGTCGGGCTTGACGCAGTTGTTCGGGCATCCGCCGACCGCTATCTTGAACTTGTGCGGCAGGCGCACCTGACGGTAGCCCTTATAGAAGCGCTCGTGTATCTCCTGCGAGACGGCGAAGCTGTCTATGAGGCCGTACTGGCAGGTCGTTCCCTTGCAAGACACGACGGGGCGCACCTTCGAGCCCGTGCCGCCCGTTTCGAGGCCGGCCTTCGCGATGAAGGCGCGGAACTCCTCTATCTTGTCGAAGGGCACGCCCTGGCACTCGATCGTCTGGCGCGTCGTGAGCGTCACTACGCCGTTGCCGTAGAGCTTCGCCGCCTCGGCGAGGCAGGCCGCCTGCTCCGCCGTTATCTTCCCGTTGACGGTGATGACGCGCGCCGAGAAGTTGTTGGTCCCCTTGTTCCTCAGAAATCCGAGCGCTTTTACGGATTTTTCCTCCGCAGCTGTTACAACTCCGTTTTCCACAGTTTTTCCCCTTTTCTATTCTTCCGTCTCTATTTCGCTGAAGGTATGTCCGCCTTCGAGCACCTTCGTCGCCGTGAAGCCGAAGGCCTTTAGCTTGTTCTGCGTCAGATATGCGCGCTTCCCCTTCGCGCATATGAAGAGCAGCTTTTCGTCCTTCGCGTACTTGTCGAAGCTCTCGTCGACCTTCGTATAGTCGAGGTAGGGCAGCGCCGGCAGCGACGGCTGTATCGACGTGTCTATTAGCTTGTAGCCCTCGGCCGCCCCCGCCGCGAATTCCGCGGGCGTGAAGGAGTCGAGCGCGCCGGAGAGCTTGTTCTGCATGATGTTCACCATCTGGACGAAGGGGTGTATCGCGGTCGAGAAGGGCGGCGCGTAGGCGAGGTCGAGGTTCTCTAGGTCCGCGAGCGTCGCGTTCATCGAAATCGCCATAGCCGCGACGTCGGTCATCTTGTCGACCGCGCCTGGGCCGAGCGTCTGCATTCCGAGGAATTTTCCGCTCTTTCTGTCGGCTATCATCTTGACGATGAAGTTCGACGCGCCGGGATAATAGTGCGCCTTGTCGTCTACCACGGCGGTGACCGTGATTACGTCGTATCCGGCTTCCTTCGCCGCGGCCTCCGTGAGGCCAGTGCGTCCGACGTTGAGGCCCGGCAGCCTGCATACGCCCGTGCCGAGGACGCCCTTGTAGCTCTCTTCTCCGCCCGCGATGTTCTTCGCGATTATGCGGCCTTCGATGTTCGCGGATGAGCCCATCGGCGACCATGCGGGCACGCCGGTGATTCTGTTCGCTACGGTGACGCAGTCTCCGGCGGCGTAAATGTCGGGGTCGTTGGTGCGCATCGCGCCGTCGACTTTGAGCGTGCCGTTCGGCATCATTTCGAGGCCGCTGTCCTTGAGGAACGCCGTGTTCGGCTTTATGCCGAGCGCGAGCACGACGGCGTCGGCCTTCATGCCGCGGCGGCTTGTCAGCACTTTTTCTACCTTCTCCGTTCCCTCTATGCCTTCGAGCTTCGTTCCGGTGAAGCAGACGATGCCGTTGTCGGCGAGCTTGCGCTCGACGTAGGCCGCGACCTCGGGGTCAAACCCCGGAAGTATCTGCTCCGCCATGTCTATTACGGAGACCTTGACGCCCTTGGCGGCGAGGTTCTCCGCGACCTCGAGGCCGATGAAGCCCGCGCCGCAGACGACCGCGCGCTTTACCGCGCCGGTGTCGAGCAGCTCGCGCAGCGCTATGGCGTCCTCTGGCTTTCTCATGACGAAGACGTTTTTGAGGCCGGCGCCCGGAAGCTTCGGGACTACCGGCGACGCGCCGACGGCTACAACAAGCTTGTCGTATTCGTAGACGGCCTGCTCGCCCGTCTCGACGTCCGCCGCGGTCACGGTCTTGGCGGCGCGGTCGAGCGCCACGGCCTCTTTGCCCGTGAGCACCTTCGCACCCGTGAGCGCGGAGAATTTCGCCGGAGTGTTGACGATGAGCGAAGCTTTGTCCGCTATCATGCCGCCGACGTAGTACGGCAGGCCGCAGCCGGCGTAGGAAATATCTTTGTCCTTCGCGAGCACCGTCACCTCAGCGGCGCGATCCTCGCGCTTTAGCTTCGCCGCCGTCTTGGTTCCCGCAGCGACTCCGCCGATTACAAGGATTTTCACGTTATCACACCCTTCGCAGAGTTTCGGATATCAGATGACTTAATTATATGCTCTTTCTTCAATTATCAAACATAATAAAATATAATTAAACTCATAGGAAAACGCTATGCAACGGAGGAGTCGGCATGACGCTTCATCATCTGCGGGTATTCATCAAGGTCGCGGAGTGCGGCTCGGTCAGCGCGGCGGCGCGCGAGTGCCATCTCGCGCAGCCTACGGTGAGCCAGCTTATAAAGGAGCTCGAGGATTTTTACGCGGCGAGGCTTTTTGAGCGGCTGTCGAAGAGGCTTTACATCACCGAGGAGGGGCGCAGGCTCCTGTCGCGCGCGAAGGAGGTCGCGGGCGCTTACGAGCGGCTCGAGTACGACATGTCGCCGGACAAGAGGCGCGACAGGCTGCGTATAGGTTCGTCGGTGACGGTGGGCATGTGCCTGATGCCGTCGCTTGTGAAGCGCTTCGGCGCGGTGAGGCCGGAGACGGAGATTTACAGCTACGTCAACAACACGCAGACGATTGAGCGGATGCTGCTCGGCTCGGAGCTCGACGTTGCCGTCGTCGAGGGGCGCGTGCGCAGCAAGGATTTGCTCTCGTTCCACTGCCGCGACGACTATGTCGCGCTTTTCTGCTCCGCGGCGCACCCGTTCGCCGCGCGCGAGAGCGTCACGCTCGGCGAGCTATGCTGCGAGCCGTTCGTGCTGCGCGAGCGCGGGAGCGGAACGCGCGAGATTTTTGAAAATTTCATGGAGGAGCGCGGACGCAGGATAAAGGTGAAATGGGAGGTGGCCTGCTTCGACGCGACGCTGCGCGCTGTCGTCGAGGAGGGCTGCATAGGCGTCGCTTCGGTGCGGCTGCTCGCGCCGCATCTCAAAAGCGGCGCGGTGTGCGGAATCTGCCGGGCGGACGGCGAATGGGACAGGGTTTTCTCGTTTATCTACCACAAGGATAAGTTCATCACAGAGGATATAAAGCGCTTCGCCTCCATAGCGCTGGACGGCAAGGAGGACGAGCTGCCGCGCAAGGAGGATATGGCGAAGCTCGAAGCGTGAACCGCACCGCCGCGGATATGCAAAAAGGCCGGAAGCTTTCGCCTCCGGCCTTGAATTTATCTTGTCTGCGTAAAATGCGCGCCGCTATTTCGCGTCGCCGGAGGCGGGCTCGGCCTTGTCGGCGGACTTCGTCTCCGCGGCGGGGGCCGTCACGTCGGCGGAAGCGGGAGCCGCGGCCTGCTCGGACGGGAATATCTCGGGGTCGAGTATCTTCACGTCGGCGCGCGCGCGAAGCTCTTCAAAGAACTTCTGCTGCTCGGCCTGCAGCTTCTGATTGCGTATCGTCGCGCGCACGTCGCCGCTCACTTCGTTGAAGGGCAGCACGCGCTCTGCCTCGCGTCCGCGGTTGATAGCGATGAAGACGAACGGGTCGTTGGCCTTCTCGACGGGCGAGATCTTGTTAAGCGGCAGCTCTTTCACGACCGCGAGCTCGTTCTGGAGCATCTGGTCGGTGAGGATTACGGGGTGGTCGTATGGCGTCGCCATCTCGACGTCGGCGCGGTACTTCTCTATCACCTCGTCCCACTTGCCGCCGGCGGCTATCGCCTTCTGAGCTGCGTCGGCGGATTCCTGCTTGCGGAAGGTCGCGATATTTGCCTTTATGCCCGCGGGCTGCTTGTAGAGGAAGTCCTTCGTCGCGTCGTAGAAGGCCGTGACCTCATTATCCTCGACCTTCACGTTCTCGCCCAGCGACTCCATGAGCTTCTGCATGCGTATCTGGCGCGCGATGTCGTCCTTCATCTGCTTCTCGGTGATGCCGCTGCGCTGCATGTATGCGAAGAATTCCTCGCGCGTCGGGTAGCTGTCCATCATGCGCTTGTAGGCTTCGTCTATCTCGGCGGACGGGGCCTCTATCTTGCGCGTCTTTATCTCCTTCTCGAGCTCCGCGTCGACGGCCATGTTGTCTATCACGGCCTTGCGGATCAGCGGGATGTCGGCGGAGGTGATGTTCGCCGCGCCGTACTGCTCGGAGAGGCGCGCGGCGCCCTGTTCGAGCGCGGAGCGCATGACCTCGCGGCCGTCTATCTCGGCGACGGGATAGTCGCGCATCCCTTCGCCCTCCCCGCCGCCGCGCACGTAGAGGCCGTAGCCCGCGAAGCACGAGGCGACGAAGAACAGTATGACGATTATCATTATCACTTTGGTGTGGTTTCTCAGCGTTCTAAGCAAGGGAAATCTTCCTCCTCATAAACATCGGCTTTTTCAGCAACTTCATAATGATACGATAGCGTTACCGCGCTGTCAAAGAACTGCGGCGAATTTCTCCATAGTTTCGGCATTTTTCTTCATATAGTCCTTCGTGTCGGCGCGGCAGGCCTCGACGTCCTTCTTCATCTGCGCGACGAGCCCCTCGCTCTCGGAGAATTTTATCTCGCCGCGGACGCGCGTCGTTATGAATATGAGCAGTTCGCGCCCGTAGAAATCCTCGTCCGCGCCTATGACGTGCGCCTCGCAGCGTATCTCGCGCTCGCCCGCGAAGGTCGGGTTGCTGCCGATGTTGAGCGCACAGGGCAGCCACGCGCCGCCCGTGCGCACGAGCGCGCTGTAGACGCCCTCGGGCGGGTATATCTTGCCGCGCGAGACGGGGATGTTCGCGGTCGGGAAGCCGAGCTTGCGTCCGCGCCCGTCGCCCTCCGCGACGGCTCCGCTGATTATGAACGGGTAGCCGAGCATCTTCGCGGCGAGGGACATTTCGCCGAGCGCGACGGCGCGGCGCGTCTCCGTGCTGCTGACCGTCATGCCGTCGAAGCTGTAGCGCGGCACGACGTCGAGCGTCCAGCCGCGCGCGGCGCATATCTCGGAAAGTATCTTCGGCGTGCCGGCGCGGCAGCGGCCGAAGCGGAAATTCTCGCCGATGACGAGGCCGCCGACCTCGTATTTTTTGTCTATGTAGTCGGCGAAGCTCTCGGGCGAGAAGGCGGCGAAGTCGTGCGTAAACGCTATCTTCTCCATGCGCGGCACGCCGAGGTAGGCCGCTATCAAGTCCTTCTCGCGCGGCGAGAAGAGCAGCCGGAAATTGTCCCTGTCGAGAAGCTGGCGCGGATGTCCGTCGAAGGTCATCACGCCCCAGCCCGTCCCGGCTTCGGCGGCGCGCTCCGCCGCTTTGCGCAGCAGGCGCGCGTGGCCGAGATGGAAGCCGTCGAAGGCTCCAAGCGCGTAAATCATTATTCCAAGCCTCCAGATAAGATTATGTTCACGTCGGGCGAAAGTTCGAGCGTGCCGCTCTTTTTCGCCGCGCGGCATATCGAGAAAATTTTATTTGATTTTATCACTGCGGGAGAATCGGGCCGCGGCTCCGCGCCGAACGAAAGGCGCGTAAGCGCGGAGAGCGCGACGGGCCTGCCGCACGAGAGCGCGGCGAATGCGTCCGCGTCAGCTTCGTAGGCGGCGCACGGAGTTTCAAGCTCCGGCACCGGCGTAACCTCGCGCGCGAGCTCCTCGGCCGTCATAGCAAAAAGCTCCTCCGCGCCCTTCGCCGCTTCTATGCGGAACGGGCCGCAGGCGGTGCGCGCGAGCGCGCTCACGTGAGCCGCGGAGCCGAGCCGCACGCCGAGGTCGCGCGCGAAGCTGCGTATGTACGTACCCTTGCGGCAGTCTACGCGGAGCGAAACGCGCCCCTCGCCGTCGATGCAGCTCATCCGCGTGATTTTAGAAAAGCAGACGGGCTTCGGCTCGGGCGTAACCTCGCGGCCGCCGCGCGCGAGCACGTGCGCGCGCTCGCCGCCTATGTGGACGGCGGAGACTGCGGGCGGCGACTGCATACGCCAGCCCATGAAGCCGCAGAGCGCGGAATCTATCATCTCGTCCGTTATGTGGTCAAATGGCGCGCGCTCTACCGCTTCTCCGCTCGCGTCGTCGGTCGAGGTGCGCGTCCCGAAGCTCACGACGGTCTCGTAGGTCTTCGGCATCGACATAATAAAATTAGAAAGCCGCGTAGCCTGCCCTATGAGCACAATCAGCACGCCCGAAGCCGTAGAGTCGAGCGTCCCGCCGTGGCCTATCTTCGCGCCGCGCCAGAGCGCGCGCCGTATCTTCTGGACGCAGTCGGTGCTTCGCAGCCCGACCGGCTTATTTACGGGAAGTATCCCCGAGAACGGCGTCATTGAGAGCCTCTTTCTTCAGTCTTTCGAGAACGTCGTCGAACGCGCCCGCGGCCTTCGCGCCCGCCGCGCACGGATGCCCTCCGCCGCCGAAAGCTGCGGCGACCGCGCGCGCGCTGTAGGGCGGCCTCGCGCGGACGCTGAGCTTGCAGTAACCGTCATACTCCGTGAGGAAGAGCGCGAGCTTCACGCCCTTTATGCGAAGCAGCATATTCACCAGGCCGTCGAGCTCCGCGCTCCCGGCGCCGGACTCTTCGAGCTCTTCACGGCGCAGCCAAAAAATCGCGCGCTCGCCGTCGCCGAAGGTCTCCGTCCTCGAGAGCGCGAGCCCCCACAGGCGCAGCGACGCGGCGCTCATGTTCTGGCTCACGCGGTCGTCTATCTCGTCGGGCTTAGCGCCAGCTTCGAGCAGAATTTCGGCACAGCGGTGGCTCTCCGCGGTCGTCGAGCTGAAGCGGAAGCTGCCGTTGTCGGTAGAGAGCGCCGTGTAGAGCGCCGCGGCCTCGTCCGCGGTTATGCCCACGCCGTAGGCCTCCATGAGGCGCACGACGATTTCCGCCGTCGCCGAAGCTCCCGGATCGACGAGGTTCGTCTTGCAGAAAAGCCTGTTGTCGCCGTGGTGGTCTATGCAGAGCGAATCCTCGCAGGCAGAGAGCAGCTCGCCGAAATTATCGACAGAGCGCTCCGCCGTGCTCATATCCACCGCAATCAGCAGCGCGCCCTCCGCGAGCGAACGCGGCGCGGATGACGCGCAGACGAGCTCGCCCGAATAGGGGAAAAACGAAAAGACGGGCGGCAGCGGGTCCTTCGAGACAATCGCGGCGCGCTTGCCGCAGCGCTTCGCGAGCGAGTAGAGCGCGAAGGCGCTGCCCAGAGTGTCGCCGTCGGGGTGCTCGTGGCAGACGAGCGTCCACGCGCCGTGATTTTTCAGCTTTGCGAAGGCTTCGAGGAAGGTCTCGCCGCTCAGCATATTTCCTCCCGCTCCGCCTTCATCTTCGCGTCGCGCTCGGCCACCATGTCGAGCAGCTCGTCCATCCTGCGCGCCTTGACCTCCGACTCGTCGAAGCAGAAATGCAGCTCCGGAATCGTGCGCAGCCGCATCTCCTTGCCGAGCATCGCGCGCAGCACGGGGGCCGCGGCGTCGAGCGCCGTCTGGACCTTCTCGCGGTCCTCCTGGTTTATAAGCGTGTAGAAGACCTTCGCGTGGCCGAGGTCGCGCGACACAGAGACCATCGTCAGTATCGCCTCGCCTGCGTCGGAGTTCTTTATCCTCGTCTGAAGCATTCCGGAAATTAGGCGCAGAAATTCCTTATTGAGCCTGTCTATCCGATATGTCACCATAGTTGAACACCTCCAGAGAAAAGCCGGTTATTTCGAATTCTCCGTCCTCTTCCCTCTGATATAGAAATTTTTCGAGATTGCGCATCCGCTCGTCGAGCTCGCGCGGCGACGACCCCGCGGCGGCGAAACCGAGCTCCGCGGCGTCGTGCGAGCCGTCGGGGCCGAGGTCTGCCGCCGATATGGAAAAGCGCCCGCGCACGCCGTCCGTGATGGAACGGACGACGTGCCGCCTGTCCTTGAGGCTCGCCGCGAACGGGAGGCGCATCTCAAGCCGCGCGGCGGCTATCCAGAGCTGCATCGCGCGCCGTTAGTCCAGGGACTTTTTCTCTTTCAGTATCTCGTAGGCCTCTATGACGTCGCCCACGCGGAAGTCCTGGAACTTCTCGAAGCTGAGGCCGCATTCGTTTCCGGCCTTTATCTCGCGCACGTCGTCCTTGAAGTGCTTGAGGCTCGAAAGCTCGCCGCTCCAGAAGACGACGCCGTCGCGTATCAGGCGCACCTTCGCGCTTCTGCGGATGAGCCCCTCCGTCACGCGGCAGCCCGCGATGTTGCCGACCTTCGGGACGCGGAAGATTTCGCGTATCTCCGCCTGGCCGAGCGTGTGTTCGCGTAGCTCAGGCGCGAGCATGCCCTCCATGGCCGCCTTCACGTCGTCAAGCATGTCGTATATGACCTGGTAGAGGCGTATCTGGACGCCTTCGTTTTCGGCTATTTTCTTTGCGTTGCTGTCGGGGCGGACGTTGAAGCCAACGATGATCGCGTTCGAGGCCGAGGCGAGCATCACGTCGGATTCCGAAATGCGTCCGACGCCTTCGTGGACTATGTTGATCGAGACGGCGTCGGTGCTCATCTTCATGAGCGACGAATGGAAGGCCTCAAGCGAGCCCTGCACGTCGGTCTTGAGGACTATGCGGAGCTGCGGGACCTCTTCGGTCTGCATCTTCTCGTAGAGCTCTTCGAGCGTCAGGCGCTTCGCCTTGCTCTGGTCTGTCTCGCGGCGCTCGAATTCGCTCTGCGACATAAGCTCGCGCGCCTCGCGCTCAGACGAAAGCGTCGTGAACTTCTCGCCGGGCTGCGGGACGCTCTCAAGGCCGAGCACCTCGACAGGCATGCTCGGGCCCGCTTCGTTGACGTTGCGTCCCTTGTCGTCTATCATCGCGCGGATTTTGCCCCACGCGGAGCCGGTGTGTATGATGTCGCCGCGGCGCAGCGTGCCGTCCTGCACGATGACGGTGGCGACGGGGCCCTTGCCCTTGTCTAGGTTCGCCTCTATGACGGTGCCGGTTGGCGCGGCCTTCGGGTCGGCCTTGAGCTCCTGCATTTCGGCGACGAGCAGAAGCATTTCGAGCAGGTCGTCCACATGGAGCCCCTTCTTCGCGGCTACGTCGACCATAATCGTGTCGCCGCCCCATTCCTCGGGGATGAGGCCGTAGTCGGAGAGCTGCTGGCGCACGCGCTCTGGCTTCGCTTCGGGCTTATCTATCTTGTTGACCGCGACGACTATCGGCACGCCCGCGGCCTTCGCGTGGTTGAGCGCCTCGACGGTCTGCGGCTTGATGCCGTCGTCAGCGGCGACGACGAGTACGGCGATGTCCGTAACCTGAGCGCCGCGCGCGCGCATCGAGGTGAAGGCCTCGTGGCCCGGCGTGTCGAGGAATACGAGCGTGTTGCCGTTGTATTCGACGCGTGAGGCTCCGATGTGCTGGGTGATTCCGCCGGCCTCTTTTTCAGTGACGTGGGTCTTTCTGATGTTGTCGAGGAGCGTCGTCTTGCCGTGGTCGACGTGGCCCATGACGGTGATGATCGGCGGACGCGGCTGGAGCTCTCCGTCGCTGCCCTGCTTGCCCTTTTTCTTTTTATCTTTGGCTTTGAGTTTTTTGTGGGATACCGGCTTCGGAGCCTCCGCGCGCTGCTGCGGCGCGGGCTCTTCCGCGGGCTTCGCTTCGGCCGTCTCCGCCGCGGCTTCGGCGGGCGCCGGTTCTTCCTTCGCCGGAGCGGGGGCCGGAGCCTCCGAGGCGAAGACGAAATTCTTTTTGAAGGTCTTGCCGAGTATCTGGAGAATCTTTTCGTCGGCGCGCGTCGTCGCGGGGAGCATGAGCCCCTCCATCATCAGCGCCTTGACCGCGCTTCCGGCCTTTTCGCCCGCGAGCGCCGCTACGTCGGAGACGGAAGCGCCCTCCTTCACCGCGACGGTCGGGTAGGTGGATATAGCCTCTATCTCCTGGCGCGAGGCCTCTTCCTGCGCCTTGTTCAGCGACTCCTCCACCATCGGGACGAGTTCTTCGTCTATCGAGCTCATATGCGATTTAATGCTGATGCCGAAGCCCGTTAGCAGCTCGACCATTTCGGTGTTGCTCTTTCCGAGCTTTTTAGCCAGATCATAAACTCTGATTTTACTCATTCGCATCACTCCTGTCACAAGTCAGTGTGTAAATTTTTTTAACAAAGCCGCTTTTCATTGGGAGCGCGGCGGTCTGCGCCGCGGCTATCCCGAGGCTCGCGCCGAGCTCGCCGCGGCCAGTGCCTTCCAGTAAAAATATCTCCGCCGTCCCGCGCTGCGCCGCCGCCTCGATATGGCGCGAGACGTTCGCGGAGCAGTCGTCCGTCACAAACACGGCAAACTTTTCCGCGCCCTTCAGCGCCGGCAGGACTTTATCCTGCCCGACGAGAAGCTCTCCCGCGCGGCGCGCCATGCCGAGCATATCCAGAACCTTGCGCTCGCGGCAGACTCTCACGCTTCGTTCCCCATTTTCTCGCAGAGCGCGGCGAGTTCCTCGTAGACCGATTCGGGGACCTCCGTCTTGAGCGCGCGCGAAAGCGATTTTTTCTTCTTCGCCGCGGCGACGCAGGCGGGGTCAGCGCAGAGGTACGCGCCGCGCCCGTTCGCCTTGCCGGTCGGGTCGTAGCGCACCTCGCCCTCCGGCGAACGCACGACGCGCAGAAGCGTCCGCTTCGGCGACTCCTCGCCGCAGCCTACGCAGGTGCGCGGGCGCTGTTTCTTCACGGGCTGCTTCGCGGCCTTAGCCATCGGCCCTTACTTGCCCTCCTCCGACATCATCTCGGAGAAATCCATGAAGAGGTCCTTCATCGTCGGCAGCTTCTCTTCGTCCTTGACCTTGATGTCTATCTTCCATCCGGTGAGGCGCGCCGCAAGGCGGACGTTCTGCCCAGCCTTGCCTATCGCGAGCGAAAGCTGGTCTGAATGGACGTAGGCGATTACAGAGCGGTCCTGGTCGAGCAGCGGCTCGATGCGGACTATCTTCGCGGGCGAGAGCGCGTTCACGATGTATTTGAGCGGGTCGCTGTTGTAGACGATTATGTCTATTCTTTCGCCGTTGAGCTCGCTGCTGATGGATTTGATGCGTCCGCCCTGCTTTCCTACGCACGCGCCGAGCGGCTCGACGTTCACGTCGAGGCTCGCGACGGCGATTTTCGCGCGCGTTCCGGCTTCGCGGACGATATTGCGTATCTCGACGACGCCGTCGCTGATCTCCGGCACTTCAAGCTCGAGCAGGCGGCGCAGGAGGCCGGGGTGCGTGCGCGAAACTATTATGCGCGGGCCGCGCGTCGTCTGGCGCACGTCGAGAAGATAAAATTTCATGCGGTCGCCGGGGTTGTACTTCTCGCCGACGATGCGCTCTTCCTTCGGCATTATCGCCTCGGTCTTGTCGTTGAGGCGGACGAGTATCTGATCGCCCTCGGCCTTGAATATCGAGCCGGTGACGATGTTTCCTATCTTATCGGAGAACTGCTCGTAGACGACCTGGCGCTCCGCGTCCTTGAGCTTCTGAATGATGACCTGGCGCGCCGTCTGCGCAGCGATGCGTCCGAAGTCCTCGGGCAGCACCTCGGAGCGGATGACGTCGCCGACCTCAAGGTCCTTGTAGCCGCGGCGCTCCGCCTCTTCGGGCGTCATCTCCGCATCCGTGTTCACGACCTCGCTTACTATTTCGTAGACCTCGTAGAGCGATATTTCTCCGCTCTCTATGTCGATGTGGACTTCTATATGCTGGTTGCCGCCCTTGAACTTTTTGTAGGCGGAGACCATCGCAGCCTCAAGGCTCGAGACTATCGTCTCCTCGGAAAGCCCCTTCTCCTCTTCTATCTGTTTCAGAACTTTTTTGAAATCTTTGCCAAGCTGCATTTTTCCAGTCCGACCCCTTTCTGTGTGATGAATTATTTTTTCTTCTTTGGTATTTTCTTAAACGTTTTCTTCTGCCCGCGCTGCGGTACGTAGACGAGATGAGCGCGCTTTACGTCGTCCAGCGGAACTGTCGTCTCGCCGCCCGGAGTTCTGACGGTCACCTCTGCGTCTGAGGGCGTCCCCGCGATTACGCCGCGGATTTTCTTTCCGCCTTTTTTAAGAGAAATCTCGACTTCGTTTCCCGCGAAGCGCCTGTAATCTTCTATGACGAAGAGCGGACGCTCCACGCCCGGCGAGCTTATCTCAAGGAAATAGCGGTCCGGCAGATCCTCCTCCTCCGTGTCGAGATATTCTCCGACGTCGCGCGAGACGATCTCGCAGTCTCCCGTGTCGATGCCTCCCGGCATCTCAAGGTAGACACGGACTATATTCATGCCGTTTTCCGAAACGGCCTCAAAACCGGCGCACTCGTAGCCTAGAGCTTCGACCCTCGCGCAGACCGCGCGATAAATCTCGTTGTATTTCTCCTGGTTCACACATACGCCTCCCTTAACAAAAGAAGAGTGGGAAAACCCACTCTTCCAGTCATTAGCCCAGAATTAGTCTCTAAAGTGTATCATTTTTTCAAAAAAAAGCAACACATTTCAGAAACTTTTCGTCAGCCGAGGAATTTCTTAATCATGTCTCCTATCTCTTCGCTTATCTCCATGCGGTGCGTCGCGTGGACCGTGTGGACGTTTCTGAAGCTCTTCGGAAGCATCGGAAGCGTCAGCACCTCGTGGTTTATCTCCTCGTCCTCGTCGGAGAGCAGGACCATGACGTTGTCGTAGCTCGGATGCTCGTAGACGTACTCCGCGACGAGCGAGGCGTACTCCTTGCGTATCCAGACCGGCAGGTCGTGCTTCTTACCGAGCGTGAGGAACGGGAGAAGGCTCGGATTCAGCATGACCGTCCGCGCGTTCGGGAAAATTACGCTGAGTATGTTCGCGAAGAAGCCGCCGAGGCTCGAGCCCACTATGCAGACAGGCTCCGACGCATCGGCGCGCTGCACCGCGTTTATCTTATCGCGCAGAGTTTTGAGCACGATGCGCGGGTTCGTGTTTCTGTAGTCGAAGGTCGGGGAATATATCTCGCACTGGTAATTCTCTTTCAGCCATTTATATTTGCTGTTTTCTCCGCTGCTTTCAAAACCGTGAATGTTTACTATCATTTATCAGCACTCCTTCCGGCCAATTATCTTTGGCTCAGGTAATTTATTTTCGAAGCTGCAATTCCACAACCCGCCGGGGCCATAACAGCGGCGCCGGCGAGAACAGAAGACGCTCATAAAATATAAACGCCGAAATTTTTTCAATATTATAGCATGTGCGGGCCGTCAGGAATATGCGCCGCGACGGGAAAAATCAAATTGGGCAGGAAAAGGCGCGCCGTCGGATGCACAGCGGAAAGATACGAAAAAAGCCCGGCTTCATAGCCAGGCTTGAATTTTCTGGTCGGGATGAGAGGATTCGAACCTCCGACCACCTGCACCCCATGCAGGTACGCTAGCCAGACTGCGCTACATCCCGTACAACGGCAGATATAATACAGCTACATCGGGCTTTGGTCAAGGGGTAAAATAAAATTCCTCCGCGCCAAGCGGAGGAATTTATTCTAAGCTCTTAACGAAAGAGGAAAAAAGCGGTCTACTTGTTTACGGCTTCCTTTAAAGCTTTGCCCGCGCGGAAGACGGGAACGTTCTTCGCCGGAATTTCTATGACTTTCTGCGGGTCCTGGGGATTGCGTCCCTGACGCGCGGCCCTCTTCTGAACCTCGAACGTGCCAAATCCTACAATCTGGACTTTCTCGTCCTTCTGAAGCGCCTCGTGTATATTGCAGAATATGGCTTCCACAACTTCGGTCGCCTTTTTCTTAGTGACGCCCTCTACCTCTTTGGCCACGATGTTGATGAGGTCTGTCTTTGTCACCGCAATGCCACCTCCATTCAAATTTGAACCGCCTTAACGCAGTACATAGCATTTATACAGATAAAAGCCGCCTCCGTCAAGACCTTGACATTAAAAAAATCAGCTCTGTCAGCGATTTTCCGTCAGTTTTTGCTTCTCAGGAAAATTTTTATCGGAACTCCCGAGAAATCCGCCATCTCGCGCAGTAAATTTTCCAGACGGCGCTTGAAGCTCTTCGACGAGAGCTCCGGATTGTTGACGAAGAAGACGAAGGCGGGCGGCGCGCCGTCGGCCTGCGTGCAGTAGAAGACCTTGAGGCTGTGGCCCTTTCCGTCGCCAGGCATACGGTCGAAGACGAGGACCTCCTTGACGAGGCGGTTGAGCTCCGAGGTCGGTATTCTGCGGCGGCGGTTCTCCTCTACCTTGAGTATCATCTCCGGAAGCTTGCCGAGGCTGCGGCCCGAGAGCGCCGAGATGAATACGCGCGGCGCGTGCGCCGCGAGCGGCAGCTCTTCGATAAGTTTCTTAGTAATCACGTCTCCGGTCTTTTCTTCCTTCGGCGCGAGGTCCCATTTGTTGACGACGAGGACGAGCCCTTTGCCGCGTTCGAGGACCTGGCCGACGAGACGCTTGTCCTGCTCGGTGAGCAGATCCTGCGCGTCGAGCAGCACGAGCGCGACGTGGCAACGGTCTATCGCCTGGTAGGTGCGCACGTTGGAGTAGTATTCGAGCGCGGAGTTGACGCGGCTTTTGCGGCGCAGCCCCGCGGTGTCGAGGAAGCGGAATTTTTTGCCGCCGAGCTCGACCACGGAGTCGACTACGTCGCGCGTCGTGCCGGCTATGTCGCTGACCATCGAGCGCTCCTCTCCTGCGAATGCGTTGAGCAGGCTCGATTTGCCCACGTTCGGGCGGCCGACGAGCGTCACGCGGATTTCGTCGGAGTCCTCGTCGAATTCGTCGTCCTCGAGCTTCGAGGCGACGATGTCCATCAGCTCGTTGAAGCCTGTGTTGTGCTCTGCGCTGACGCCGACGACTTCGTCGAAGCCGAGGCCGTAGGCCTCGCCTATCATCGCGTCCTCGAGGTTCTGGCTGTCGAGCTTGTTCATCGCGACGACTACCGGCTTGCCGCTCCGGCGCAGCTTGTGCGCTATCTCCGCGTCGGTCGGCGTCACGCCTGTCTTCCCGTCGACGACGAAGATTATCACTCCGCTTTCGTCGACGGCGAGGTCCACCTGCTTTTCGATTAAATCCATGAAGGGGTGCTCCGTTTCGGAACGGATGCCTCCCGTGTCCACTATGTAAAATTTTTTGCCGGCCCACTCGGTTTCGCCGTAGAGCCTGTCTCTCGTGACGCCGGGCTGGTCGTCCACTATCGCGGCTCGTTTCCCCAGTATTCTGTTGAATATTGAGGATTTGCCGACGTTGGGCCTGCCGACTATCGCAGCTATCGCCATTGTGTTTACGCTCTCTTTTCCTTAGTTTTTGAAACTGTGTATCGGCGCAGGTATTCTGCCGCCGCGGTTGACGAAGGCGGAGCAGTCGAACTTGTTGACCGGCATTACGGGCGCGTAGCCGAGCAGGCCGCCGAAGGTGACGGTCTCGCCGGCGCTCTTGCCGTAGACCGGTATGACGCGAACCGCGGTCGTCTTGTTGTTTATCATGCCTATCGCCATTTCGTCGGCGATTATGCCCGATATGGTCTCCGCCGAGGTCTCGCCCGGAAGCGCTATCATGTCGAGGCCGACGGAGCAGACGCAGGTCATCGCCTCGAGCTTGTCGAGCGTCAGAGCCCCGGCCTCAACCGCCTCTATCATTCCGTGGTCTTCACTGACCGGGATGAAGGCTCCGCTGAGGCCGCCGACGTATGACGAGGCCATTACGCCGCCTTTTTTGACGTTGTCGTTGAGTATCGCTATCGCCGCCGTCGTGCCGGGCGCGCCCGCCTGTTCGAGCCCCATCTGCTGGAGTATCTCCGCGACGCTGTCGCCTATCGCGGGCGTCGGCGCGAGCGAGAGGTCGATGATTCCGAACGGGACGCCGAGGCGTTCCGACGCTTCGCGCGCGACGAGCTGGCCGACGCGCGTTATGCGGAAGGCGGTCTTTTTGACTGTTTCGCAGAGCGTTTCGAAGTCCGCGCCGTGTACCTCTTCGAGCGCGCGCTTGACGACGCCTGGACCGCTTACGCCGACGTTGATCGCGCAGTCGCGCTCGCCGACGCCGTGGAAGGCCCCCGCCATGAAGGGGTTGTCCTCTACGGCGTTGCAGAAGACGACGAATTTCGCGCAGCCGAGCGAATCCTTGTCTTTCGTCAGGAAGGCCGTCTCCTTTATGACCGCGCCCATCTCCTTCACCGCGTCCATGTTGATGCCGGAGCGGCTCGAGCCGAGGTTGACGGAGGAGCAGACGCGCTCCGTCACGGCGAGCGCCTCGGGGACGGAGTTGATGAGCTTCTGGTCGGAGGCCGCCGTGCCCTTCTGGACGAGCGCGGAGAATCCTCCGATGAAGTTGACGCCGACCTCCGCCGCGGCGCGGTCGAGCGTGCGCGCTATTTCCACGTAGTTGTCCGTCTCGCAGCAGGCCGCCGCTATCGCGACCGGCGTCACGGAAATTCTCTTATTGACTATCGGGATGCCGAACTCGAGCGAGATTTCGTCGCCGACGCGCACGAGGTTCTCCGCCCTTTTCGTTATCCTGTCGTATATTTTCTGGCAGAATTTCTTTTCGTCGGGGTCGGCGCAGTCGAGTAGGTTGATGCCCATCGTTATGGTGCGGACGTCGAGATTCTCCTCGAGGATCATCTCGTTCGTCAGCCGTGCTTCTGCTCTCGTAATCATGGCGCGTCTATATCCTGTGCATGCTTTCGAAGATTTCTTCGCGCTGGAACCTTATCATGAGGCCTATCTCTTCGCCGAGCTCTTCGAGGCCGCCCGCGAGCTCTCCGGGAGAGCAGGTCGCCTCGGTGACGTCGATTATCATGAGCATGTCGAAGTAGCCTTTGACTATCGTCTGTGAAATTTCGAGAATGTTTACGTTTTTACCGGCGAGGTAGGTGCATACGCTCGCGATGATGCCGACCTTGTCTTTTCCAAGCACTGTGACCAGAGCCTTCATTTCGTCCATACCCCCAGATTCGTTGACGCGGCCGCTGCCGCGCCGCCGCGGAGGGACTCTCCCTCAATCTAGATATAATAATACAGAGGGGAAAGCTTTTCCAGACCTCGATATGTCGAAATATGGGGCGAGTATCGCGGCGAGCGCGGCGAATCGCTTCGTGCGTACCCAGAGCGCGCCGCCGTCGTCGGACTGCCAGAAGTCCATCTCCGCGGCGGCGAGCTTGTCCGCGATTTCTTCGGCGGCTGCGCGCATCGCGGTTATTCTTATCATCGGGACGTAGGGGGGAAGCTCGAGCTCGCGCCTTTCGCGCAGCTCGCGCGTCCAGAAGCTGCCCCAGCCGCGGCGCAGCCCGTCCTGCCAGCCCGCGCCGGGGCGGCGGCTCTGCACGACGGCGCGCCGCTCGCCGCCGCCGCGCCACATAGACTCCCAGAGCATCGCATAGGCGCGCGCGCGCGCGTCGTAGCCCTCGGAGCGCGCCTCCGCGCCGGCGTCTATCCATCCGATTACGGAGGGCGCGAGGCCGCCGCAGAGCGAGAGCAGCCTGCGCGTGCCGATGAGCAGCGCGCCGTGCGGATATTGTTTTGCGAGTTCTTCGGCGGTGGGGATTTTTTCTTCGTCGTTCTGGAAGAGCAGGACGTTGCCGCAGCTGCCGCGCAGCGCGCCCTCCGCGCGCTCGAAGAGCGCCTCGAGGCCGGGACGCGAGCCGCGCATCAGCAGGCCGCCGCAGTTCGGGCAGCGCTCCGGCAGCGGCGCGCGTTCTCCGCACGAGATGCAGCGCAGCCGCCCGCGCCGTTCCTCCCAGCGCATGGCGGAGCCGCAGCGCGGGCACCGCGCCGTCCAGCCGCATTCCTCGCAGTAGAGCTCTCCCGCGTAGCCCTTGCGGTCGAGCAGCCACATCACCCAGCCGCCGCGCGCGCGCGCTGCCGCTGTCTCGCGCAGCAGCGGGACGCTTACCGGCAGCTTGCCGCTGAGGGCCGCGAACTCGGCGGCCTGCGCCTCCTTCGTGTCCACGAAGACGAGGCGGGCGTCGTTGCCGCGCTCTTCGCATTGAGGCTTCATTCCGAGAAAAATTTTCGACGAGGGCATAGAGCCGCCGAGCAGGAAGCGCGCTCCGGCGAATTCCGCACGTTTGCCGAGCAGCGGGCGCGCGTTGAAAACGGGATGATTCTGCGAACGCCAGCCGCCGTTGTTCTCTTCGTCCATGATTATCGACGAGAGACCCGCGAGCGGGACGAAGGCCGCGCCGGGCGGCCCGACTATGAAGCGCAGCTCGCCCGCGAGTGCGAGCTTCCAGAGCTTCCAGCGCCTGGCGGGCGTCTCGGGCCACAGCGCGCCGCCGTCGCGCGCGGAGGGCGACAGGCTTTCCCAAAAAGCGCGCGCCATGACGGCCTCGGGAAAAAGCACGAGCGCCGTCGTTCCCTCTTCGAGCGCGGCGCGGTATCGCTCCCAGCGTTTTTTATAATCCGTACTGTAAAAGCATTCGGCTGCGAATTTTCCGCCGCTTTCGTGCTCAGGGCGCTGCGGCAGCTCTTCTTTGGAAAAGAATTTCGACGGCAGCAGAGTCTTCATCGCGAAGCCCGTGCCTATGAACCACGTCGCTCCAAACCATTTTATCAGCTTCCAGAGCTCGGGCGACAGCGGCGGGCGTTCGTCGATTACAGCGGAAAGCGGCTTCGTCTTCGACTCGTCGTAGCCGCCGGCCGCGTTCACCGTCACACCGACTCTGCCGCCGCGTCCAAGCGGAGCGGATACGCGAAGCCCCTCGGCTAGCTCAGTCTCCCACGAGTAGGAGAGCGGAGTCCACCAAGGGGCAGGAAATATCGCGTGGACCGACGGCATTATTTCCCGGCGGCGAGCGCCGAGACGGAATCCAGTATGCGCGAGGCCGCCTCTTCTTTTGTCCCGGAGAAGCGGACGGGCTCTGCGCCGCGCGCCATTATAGTGACGGCGTTGGTGTCTACGGCGAAGCCCGCGCCCGGCGCGAGCACGTCGTTCGACACTATCATGTCGAGATTTTTCTCCGCCATCTTCTTCTGGGCGTTTTCTATGACGTTCTGCGTCTCGGCTGCGAAGCCTACAAGCAGCTGCCCGGGACGCTTGCGCCGTCCCAGTTCCGCAGCTATGTCGCGGTTCTGGACGAGTTCGAGCGTCATGGTATCCTTTCCGCCGCGCTTTATCTTCTGCTCCGCGCGCTCGGCGGGTCTGTAGTCGCCGACGGCGGCGGCCTTCACTATGACGCCGGCGCTTTCCGACGCCTCCATGCAGGCGTCGAACATCTCGTCCGCGCTCGTCACCTCGACGATTTTTATCCCCGCGGGACGGCGCAGCGTCGTCGGGCCGGTTATCAGCGTAACATCAGCGCCGCGCCGCCACGCCTCTTCTGCTATCGCATAGCCCATCTTGCCGCTGCTCGGATTGCTGATGAAGCGCACGGGGTCGATATATTCGTGCGTCGGGCCCGCGGTCACTGCGACGCGCCGTCCGGCGAAATCCTTTTTGTCGCAGAGCGCGCGCAGTACGTAGTCGTTTATCACGGCGGCGGAGGGCATTCGCCCCTTGCCTTCGTAGCCGCAAGCGAGCAGGCCGCTGTCCGGGTCTACTATTTCGGCGCCGCGTTCTTTCAGAATTTTTATATGTTCCTGCACGGGGCCGCTCGCGAGCATCTTTCCGTTCATCGCGGGGAAGAGCAGCAGCGGCTTCGTATTCGCGAGCAGAGCCGCGCCGAGCAGCGTCGAGCCGTCGCCCTGCGCCGCGGCGCGAAGCACGTTCGCCGTGCACGGCGCTATGACGAAGAGGTCGGCCCAGTCCGTCAGCGAAATGTGCGGAATCTGCCAGCCGTATTCGGCGGAGAGGAAGTCGCGCTCGCGCCATACGCGGCGCTTGCTGAGCGTCGAGAGCGCGAGCGGGCTGACGAACTGCTCGGCGGCCTCGGTGAGTATCGTCTCGACCTCGCAGCCGAGCTTCACCCAGCCGTGAAGGAGGTCCGGCGCTTTGTAGGCGGCGATGCCGCCGCTTACGCCGAAGAGTATCCGCTTAGGCCGCGGGCTCATTTTCCTGCTTCGGCAGCGGGTCAACTATGCGGTAGGCGATGCGTCCGTTCGTCACGTCGTCGACGGCCATCGAGATGTATTTCTCCTCGCCGCTGAGGTCGCGGCGCTCGCTGAGCTGCCGCGCGCGCGCCGATATGACGAGCGTCAGTATGTATTTGTTCGGGATGTCCCTTTCGCGGTAGATTTTTTCAAGATCCATATATATCATTGCTGTTCCTCCCTGTTTTTCTTGACAATATTTATGACTTCATCGACGGTCCTCTCGAGGTCGTCGTTCACCACAACGTAATCGTATTTACCGGCGCAGGCTATCTCGGCCTCCGCGTTCTTTATGCGAAGCTCGCGCTCCTCGCGCCCCTCGCTGCCGCGCCCTTCGAGGCGGCGGCGAAGCTCCTCCATCGACGGAGGCTTCACGAAAATCATGACGGCTTCGGGCATCTTCTGCTTGACTATGAAAGCGCCCTGCACGTCTATTTCGAGCACGATGTCCGTCCCGGCCTCGAGCGCGGACTCGACGATGTCGCGCCGCGTGCCGTAGAGGTGTCCGTGTACCTCGGCGTATTCGAGGAAGTCGCCGGCGGCTATTCTGCGGCGGAACTCGTCCTCCGAGATAAAGTGATAGGTCTCGCCCTCTTTGTCGAGGCCGGGCCTCGGCGCGCGCGTCGTGCACGAGACGGAATATTTTATGCCTGAGAGCCGTTCGAGCGCGAGATGAAGCACCGTTCCCTTGCCGACTCCGGCGGGGCCGGAAAAAATATAAAGACGTCCCTTCACCGCTTACCGCTCTCCTTCCTCAAAGCGCGCCGTTATCGTCTCGGGCTGTATCGCCGAGAGTATTACGTGGCGGCTGTCCATTATCAGAATCGAGCGCGTTTTGCGCCCCTGCGTGACGTCGACGAGAAGCCCCGCCTCGCGCGCCTCGTCCTTGAGGCGGCGTATCGGCGCGGAATCGGGGCTGATGAGCGCGACTACGCGCTCCGCAACGACCATGTTGCCGAAGCCTACGTGCAGAAGTTCCCGCGCCATGCGACGCTCCTATTCCAGATTCTGTATCTGCTCGCGGATGCGTTCGAGCGCGGCCTTCGCGTCGACCGCGAGCCAGCGTATCTCCGCGTCCGCGACTTTCGAATCGAGCGTGTTGACCTCGCGGTTCATCTCCTGCACGATGAAGTCGAGCTTGCGTCCGGCGCTTTCGTCAGAATCGCCCGCGGAACGGAATTTCGCTATATGGCTCTTGAGCCGCGCAAGCTCTTCCGCGACGTCCCATTTGTCGGTGAGCATGACGATCTCCTGCATGTAACGCTGCTCTTCCAGCTTTTCTCCAATCTTTTCAAGAGCCTCGGTGACCCGCGTTTTCATCGCTTCGAACGCCGCGTCGCGCGCCGGACGCCATTTCTCTTCGATTACGCCGACGAGCCGCTCCAGCTCCGCTAGATGAGTCAGCACCTCTTCGCGCAGATGCGAGCCCTCGAGCGCGCGCATCTTGTTCCACGACGCGGCGGCCTCGTCGAGCAGTTCTTTGAAAACTTCCTCGGTCGCCTGCGAGTCCTCTTCGTCCTCGAACTTAGGCATGTCGAGCACGCCGGGGAAGAGCGCCACGCGCTCCACGTCGACGTCGGGTACGAAGCCGAGCGCGCGGCGCGCCGCGGACATCTCCTCGCAGTAGGCGGCGAGCACGTCCCTGTTGACGCGCCCAGTCTTGAAGTCCTGCGCCCAGAGCACCTCCATGCGAAGCTGCACCTTGCCGCGGCGGAAAGTTTTCCTCAGATTCTGGTGGAACCACGGTTCCCAACCCGCGAACTCCCTCGGGAGGCGCACCGATATTTCCTGATAGCGGTGATTGACGCTGGAAAGCTCTACGACGACGGTCCCCCATTTGGTCTGTATCTGGGAGCGGCTGAAGCCGGTCATGCTTACGTACATACGGATCCACCTTTCAAAGCGGTCTTATCAACCTTGTTATAATATATCCTCCGCGCCTGTTTGCGCAACGCCGCCCGCGAAAATTTCGCCGATTTCGGAGAGCATTTCACCAAAGCCGCGCCCGTCTATCGCGCAGACGCAGACGACGCGCTCGCCGCGCGCGCGCAGCTCGATGGCGGTTTCGTAGGCCGCCGCGCCGCTTTTGTCTATTTTGTTCAGTATCACGAGCCGCGGCAGCTCTCCCGCGCCGAGCCCCTCGAGCGTTTCGAGCACCACGTCGAGCGTCGCGCACGGGTCTTTGTCAGCCGAGTCGAGAACGAGCAGAAGCAAATCTGCGTTCGCCGCTTCTTCAAGCGTCGCCCTGAACGCCGCGACGAGCTCCGGCGGCAGTTTTCGAATAAATCCGACTGTGTCGGAAAGCAGAAAAGGCTTTCCGTCGCCGGTCTCTATCCTGCGCACTACTGTGTCGAGAGTGGAAAAGAGCTGGTCCTTCGCGAGGATGCCAGCGTCCTTCGAGAGCGCGCGCAGCAGCGTGGACTTGCCGCTGTTCGTATAGCCGACGAGCGCCGCAAGCGGCACGCCGCCGCGCCTGCGCCGTTCCCTGTTTTCGCCGCGCCGCCTGCGCACGTCGTCGAGCCGCTTCGTGATGCTCTTTATGCGCAGTTCGAGCTTGCGGCGGTGGCGCTCGAACTCCGTCTCGCCGGGGCCGCGCGTCCCTATGCCGCCGCCCGTGCGCGACATCTGGTGGCCGAGCCCCTTGAGGCTCGGAATCTCGTAGCGGTACTGCGCGAGCTCTACCTGGAGCTTCGCCTCCGCCGTGTTCGCGCGCTGCTCGAAAATCTTCATTATCACGAAGGCCCTGTCCCAGACCTGCAAGCCCGTGAGCTTCTGCAGATTGCTCTTCTGCGTCGGCGTTATGAAGTCGTCGACGACGAGGTGCGTACATTCGTTCGGCTCGGCGTACTCGCGTATCTCCTGCGCCTTTCCGGCCCCGATGAACGAGGCGGGGTCCGGCGCGCGGCGCTTCTGTATCACGCGCGCCGCGACGGGGACGTTTACGTTCTTGAGCAGAAGCACGAGCTCGTCGAGAGAGCTCTGCGTGTCGTCTCCGTCGCCGAGCGCGGCTATTATCGCCTTCGGCTCCTTGGGGCGCAGGTCGCGCGCGGTGCGCCGCTGGCGGCTCAACGGTTCTCCTGCGCCTCTATCTCTTTCGCGAGCGAGGCTATCGCGTCGACGACCTCTGCGGCGCTCATATCCGTGCTGTCGAGTATGACGCAGCCCTGCGCGGGGCGCAGCGGCGCTATCTCGCGCGTCATGTCGTAACGGTCGCGCTCGATCACTTGTTTCAGGATTTCGTCGTAATCGGCGCTCTCGCCCTTCGCCTCACGCTCGGCGCAGCGCCTTCTCGCGCGTTCTTCGGCGCTCGCCGTGAGGAATATTTTCAGCTCCGCGTCGGGAAATATGACCGTCCCCATGTCGCGGCCGTCGGCGACGAGGCCGTTCGCCGCCTGCGCGCGCTGGAAGCCGGCGAGCGCGTCCCGCACCTCGGGCCTCGCGGCGTAGGCCGACACAATGGAATCGACGCGCGCCGTGCGTATCGCCCGCGTCACGTCCTCGTCGTCCGCCGTCACCTTTCCGCCCGCGACTTCGATTTTGAAATCCTTCAGCGTTTCGGCTATCTTTTCCCCGTCCTCGGGCGCGACGCCCTCTTTGTCGAGCTTCCACGCGACGGCGCGGTAGAGCGCGCCCGTGTCGAGGTAGGGCAGCCCAGTTTTCTCCGCGACGGCCTTCGCTGTCGTGCTCTTTCCGGCCCCGGCCGGGCCGTCTATCGTGACTATGATTTTTTTACTCAATGATTCCGCCTCTTTAAGAAATTCTCGCGCGTCCCGTCAGCTCCGAGAGCTTCGACGCGCTGTAACGTTTTACGAACTCCGGCAGGCCGCCGCATATCGACGCGCCGGCCTTGACGTCGGCGAAGAAGGCGCTGCCGACCTCGACCGCCGAAGCGCCCGCGAGCAGCATCGCCGCGCAGTCGGAGGCCGTTGAGACGCCGCCGCAGCCGACGACGGGGATTTTCACCGCGCCGCAGACCTGCCAGACGGCGCGCAGCGCGAGCGGGAATACAGCCGGCCCCGAGAGCCCGGCGACCACGCGGTCGAAGGCGGGCTTTCCGGTCGCCATGTCCATAGCCATGCCTAGCCACGTGTTCGCGCAGACTATCGCGTCCGCGCCTTCGGCCTCGACTGCGCGCGCGACGGCGGCTATGTCCGCCGCCTGCGGCGTCAGCTTCACCCAGAGACGCCCGTTCCACGCGCCGCGCGCCGCGCGCACCGCTTCGGCGGCCTGTTCGGCGCACATCCCCCACGCCATGCCGTCGCCGTCGGCGTTCGGGCACGATATGTTGAGCTCCGCCGCCGCTATGCCTTCGACGCCGGACAAGACTTTCAGCGTCTCGCGCGTCTCCGCCGGGCGTTCCATGACGACGTTCGCAATCACTGGCCGCGGGCAGTTTTTGACAAGCGCAGCGTAGCGCTCGGCGAATTCGCGCGCGCCGCAGTTTTGCAGGCCGATGCTGTTGAGCACGCCCGAGGGCGTCTCCCATATACGCACGCCGCCGTTTCCGCCGCGCGGCTCCATGCTTATCGCCTTCGTGCAGAGCGCGCCTATCCCGTCCAGCTTCTCGCCGCTCCAGAAATCTTTGGCGTAGGGCCATACGCCAGAGGCCGGGATTACGGGATAGGGAAGCTCCAGATCGCCTACGCGCACGGATAAATTAGTAGTCATTGAGATCCACCTCGTCCGCCCTGAAAAGCGACTGGTCGGCGCAGACGCGCTGCAACCCGCGCGCCGTTTTCACCACGCAGCCCATGCATCCGCCGTAGCCGCAGGCCATGCGCTTGTCGAGGCTGTAATAGAGATTTTCCGGGAAATCTGCGTAATGGCGCTGCATCGCCTTGAGGAAGCCCATCGGGCCGCAGCACCATACGTCGCGTCCGCCCGGGTCGCGCGACAGGACTTTGAACATCGAGTCGCCGTCGCCGAAGCTTCCGTCGTCGGTGAAAATCTTCGCGTCGGGGCAAATTTCCTTTATCTTCGCCGCGAAGTCCTCGCAGCCGCGCCCCGGCATCCCGACGTAAAGCTCCGACGCCGCGCCCGTTTTGCGCGCGAGTATGAAGCCCGCCGCGCCGACTCCGCCGCCGGCCGCGACAGCGCCGTGCCCCTCGGGGTACGGCACGCCGACGAAGCCGCGGATTTTAAGAACCTCCCCGACCTTCACGCGCGAGAGTATCTCCGTCCCCTCGCCCGCAAGCATATAGCAGACGGATATCTCCCCGCGCTCCGGGTCGGCGTCCGCCGCCTCGAACGGACGGCCCAGCAGCTTCGCGCCGTCGGGCGTGAATACCATGAGGCACTGCCCCGCCCTCACGCTCCGCGCGAGCTCGGGCGCCTCGAATGTCATCCAGAATATGCGCTCCGTGAGCTTCGCGTTCTGCGTCACGCGCGCGCGGTAATCGTTAACGTTATGAGAACCGCAGCCTTCCACCAGCACTCCCCGCTTTCACAGATTAACTGATAAAATATATTCAAGTTTCGACATATATTTTACCATTTTACGAGGGGGCTTCGCCCCGGAGGTAACGCAATGAGCTTCAAAAATCTTCTTCCCTACGCGATGCAGGAAAAACCGTGCGACGCCGTGTTCAGGAACGCGAGCTTCGCGAACCTCTGCACGATGGAGATAGAGCGCGCCGACATAGCGGTCAAGGACGGCGTAATAGTCGGAATCGGCGAAGGCTACGAGGCCGCCGATGAGATAGACTGCGCGGGCGGGCTGCTCGTCCCCGGCTTCATCGAGGGGCATATGCACGTCGAGAGCACGATGATGACGCCGCGCTCCTTCGCCGCAGCCTCTGTGCCGCACGGCACGGCGACCGTGATGGCCGACCCGCACGAGATAGCGAACACCTGCGGCATGAAGGGCGTACGCTTCATGAAGCGCGAGAGCGAAGGGCTGCCGCTCGACATATTTTACGGCGCGCCCTCCTGCGTGCCGGCCTCGTGCTTCGAGACGCCGTTCGAGGAGATAAAGGCCTGCGGCATAGCCGAGCTGCTCGCGGACGGAACCTGCACGCACTTAGGCGAGATGATGAACTTCCCCGGCGTCTACCTCGGCGACGAAGAAGTATGGAAAAAGCTCGAAGCCGCGGAAGGGACGGTAATCACGGGCCACGCGCCCGGCGTAAGCGGCGCGCAGCTCGCGGGCTACCTGCTCGGCGGCGTCACCTCCGACCACGAATGCAGCACAATCGACGAGGCGCGCGAGAAGCTGCGCCGCGGTATGTACCTTATGATACGTCAGGGCGCGGCGGCGCGGAACCTGAAGGACCTCGCGCCGCTGCTCGTGGAATCGCCGAATCTCTGCGCGCGCTGCCTCGCGGTCAGCGACGACATAACTCCGGCCTTCATCCGAGAGCGCGGGCACATGGACGGCTGCGTGCGCGAGCTGATAGAGTGCGGCATCCCTCCGCTCGCGGCGCTGCGCACGGCTACTCTTACGCCAGCGGAGTACTTCCGCCTCTACGACCGCGGCGCGATAGCTCCGGGCAAAATTGCAGACCTCGTCCTCGTCGACAGCCTAGAAAGCTGCCGCGTGCTCCGCGTCTGGAAGCGCGGGCGGCTCGTCGCCGAGCGCGGAAAAATCCTCGAAAGCCTCGCCCCCGCCGCCGTATCAGAGCTGCCGGGGCTGAAGCAGACGGTCAGTACGCCCACGCCCGACGAGCTCAAAATCAAGCTCGGCCCTGACGACAAATATATCAACGTCATCGGCGTAGTGCCGCGCCAGTTCACGACGGAGACGCTGACGCTTGAACCGGCTGTCATAGACGGCTGCGCCTGCGCCGACCCGTCGCGCCGCCTTGCGAAGATGGCCGTCGTCGAGAAGAACCGCGGAACGGGCCGCCTCGCGCTCGGCTTCCTGCACAACTTCCCGCTCGAACGCGGAGCCGTCGCCTCGTCGGTCGCGCACGACGCGCACAACTACACCTGCGCCGGCATGGACGACGTCTCTATGTCTACCGCGCTGCGCGAGCTCGCGCGTATGCACGGCGGCATAGTCGTAGCCGAGGGCGAAAAGGTTCTCGCGAGCCTCGAACTTCCCGTCGGCGGCCTCATGAGCCTGCTTTCCGCAGACGAGCTGCTCGAAAAGCTCGCGGACATCCGCGCCGCGGCCGAGAGCATCCGCTGCCCCGGCACGGAGCTGCTGATGCAGCTCAGCTTTATGTCGCTCTCGGTAATCCCGAAGCTCAAGCTCACCGACCAGGGCTACTGCGACATCACCGCAGGCGGCGCGCAGCCGCTGACGCTCGCCGAGCTGCCGGACGAAAGATAGAGCCGCGCGGCAAAACACGCCGCCGCCAGATAAAAGCATACGAAAAGAGGCCGCGATTACGCGGCCTCTTCGCTTTTACGCAGCAGTCACAAATCAGCGCCAGCGCCGCAAAACGACGGCGCGGGCGCTCGTTGGACTAATTTCCGAAAATTTTCTTCGCCTCGCGCATGTTCGCGACTACTTCGACGCCGAAGGGGCAGCGCTTTTCGCATGCGCGGCACTCGACGCATTCGCCCGCCTTGTGCGCGAGGAGCGCGTAGTGCTCGCGCACCGTCTCGGGGACAAAGCCCTGCGCCTTCGCGAGGTTCAGGAACTTCGTCACGGAGGCAACCTCGATGCCCTTCGGGCAGGGGGCGCAGTGTCCGCAGTACATGCAGCGCCCGCGCCAGCTTATCTTCGGGAACGAAGCGAAGGCCTCCGCGTAGTCGCGCTCGGCGTCGCCCGCGCTCTCGTAGGCGAGCGAGCGCTCGAGCTCCTCGACGGTGTGCGCGCCTGCGAATACCGTCGCGACGGCGGGGCGCGTCAGCGCGTAGTGCAGGCACTGGTTCACGGTCAGCGCTTTGCCGGCCGGCGAAAGCGTCCCGTCGAGCAGGTCTCCGCCGCCGAAGGCCTTCATTACGGTAATCGCGACTCCCGCGCTCTGGCAGTATTCGTAGAGCGCCTCGCGCTCCGGGTCCATGTTGACGAGCGGCTTCTCGTAATTATCGCCGTTCCAGAGCTGTTCGCAGTCCTCGCCCGCTGGCTGGAGGTCGTAGCATGGGTTGACGCTGAACATTATCACGTCTACGAGGCCGCTCTTAGCCGCGGCCATCGCCGTTTCGGGGTTGTGGCTGCTCATGCCGATAGCCTTTATCCTACCCGCCGCTTTGAGCCCGCGCGCATACTCCATGACAGGGCCGTCCACGACGCCGTTCCAGTCGTCGAGCGAGTCGGCGTAGTGAATCATGCCGACCTCGATGCGGTCCGTGCCGAGGCGCGCAAGCAGGTCCTCGAAGCCCGCGCGCACCTCGACGATGTCGCGCGTGCGCTCGTACTGCCCGTCCTTCCACGTCGTGCAGAGGTGCGCCTGAATCACGAATTTATCGCGCCGCCCGCACAGCGCCTCGCCCGCGAAGCTGCGCACCTCGGGCGACGGCGAATAGAGGTCGAAGCAGTTGACGCCCGCCGCCGCGGCGCAGTCGAAGAGCGCCTGCGTGTACTTGCCTTCATGGTCGACGAAGCCTTCGCAGCCGATGCCTATCTCGCTGACCTTCAGCCCCGTCCTTCCGAGTTCTCTGTATTTCATAAAATTTCACCGCCACACACAAATTTATGAAGATTTTATCTCTTAGAGTCCGCTCTAAGTCAAGCGGTCCGCGCCGCCGCGAGCTTCCGCCAGTGCCATATCAGCGCGCGCCGCTCGTACTCCTTGACGAACTCGTCCTTGCCGTCGCAGTATGCGCCGATGTCGTCCGGGAAGCGGGAGGCGAGCGACGCCTTGAGCTCGCCGTAGGCCGCGCGCGCTTCGGCGTGGGCGCGCATGTAGTCGCGGTAGGCGACGTGGCGCGTTATCGCATGAACGGCGTCGTATTGGTAGGCGTGCAGCTGGTGCGTGCGGTTCGCGCCGCCCTTCCTGAAATAGCGGCGGCCCGGCAGGCCGAACTCGCCCATAGCCTCGTAGCCCGCGGCGGCGAACTCGCGCGTAAGGCCGTCAAGAGCGGCGACGTCGCGCACGACTGGCAGCATATCTATGACCGGCTTCGCTCTCAGCCCCGGCACTGCGGTGCTGCCGATGTGGAAAATAGTTATCAGATTGTCCCCCATAATTTCGCGCACAAGCGCCGCCTCGGCCTCGAACATCCCAGGCCATTTCGGGTCGTAGTCCACGACGCGCACCAGCATGTAATCAGGGTCGTCCAGCTTCATTATTTATCCTCCCCGCCGCGCTTCCGCGGCCTTCCGTCTGTTATGAATTTTTTCAGAGCGTGAGCCTCGCGCCCGCGAATATACTCGCCTATCTGCACACCTCGCAGCCGCTCTGGAATGGGCGCGGACGACGCAGATTTGAGGACGGCGAGGTATTCGTCGTAACGGGCGAGCCATTCAGGGATTTTTCCGCCGTTGTCCGCCGCGATTACAATTTCAAAGTCCCGCCGCGAAATAGGGCCGTTTTCAAGAGCGCGCACGAGGTCGCGTATCTTTGAAGGGGTTTTGACAAGAGATGCGCGCATGTGCTCGCGTATGACGAACTCCGCGCATTTGCGCCAGCGCTTCGGAATTTTCAGCGCGGCGGCGATTTCAGGAAGGAGCGCGAGGCCTCGCTCCTCGTGCCTGTAATGGTGAGGCAGCATATCTTCCGGCGTCGTCCCCTTGCCGATGTCGTGAAGCAGGGCCGCGAAGACCGCCTCCGTCGAAGCGCCGTCGGCCGCCGCCGTGTCCGTTACAATCATCGTATGCTCGAAGGCGTCTCCCTCGGGATGGTACTCCGGCGGCTGGCTTTTGCCCATGAGCGCGGCGATCTGCGGAAATTCCTGCGAGAGCAGCCCCGCGGCGAGAAGCGCGCGGAAAAAACGCGACGGCGCGGGCGAGGCAAGCGCCTTTTCAAGCTCGGCGAATTTCCGCTCGGCGGGCTCCGTTCTAAGCTCTTCGGCGCAGCGCCCCATCAGCGCGAGCGTCGCGGGCTCTATCTCAAAGCCGAACTGCGCAGCCTGACGCGCGGCGCGCAGCGCGCGCACGGGGTCTTCGGCGAAATGTGCGGCCGAGGTCGCGCGGATGATTTTTCGCCCGACGTCCGCGGCTCCGCCGTAGGGGTCGATTATGCGCCCCTCGTCGTCCATCGCCATGCTGTTTATCGTCGTGTCGCGGCGGACGAGGTCCTGTTCGACAGTTATATCCCTGCCGCACCTCGCCTCGAAGCCCGTGTAGCCGCGCCCGGTCTTGCGCTCGACGCGCGCGAAGGCAACCTCGCATACCGCGCCGCCGATTTCAATCAGAAAGACGGGGAAGGATTTTCCGGCCCGCCGCGCCACCGGGAATAGCGCGGTGAATTCGTCCGGCAGCATGCCGCAGACGAGATAGTCCCTGTCGTGCGCCGCGCGCCCCATGACCATGTCGCGCACCGCGCCGCCCGCAAGGTAGCCGCGCCCGCCGGCCTCTCTTATTTTTTTGAAGAATTCGCTCTCGTTCATGCGCGTTCGTCGGTTCCGCATAAAAAACTGCGTTCCGTCCCCGCGGCTGACGCGGAGGCGAAACGCATTGAAAATCCGCCGTATCGTAAAAGTTACGGTTTATTTGTCCATTATTTCTTTTTCCTTCTCGGCAAGGGCGGCGTCGATCTTCTTGATGAAGGCGTCGGTCTTGTCCTGCGCCTCTTTCTGGAACTTCTTGAGGTCGTCCTCGGTTATCTTGCTGTCCTTTTCGAGCTTCTTGAGAGCTTCTATCGCGTCGCGGCGGATGTTGCGGACCGCCACGCGTCCCTCTTCCGCCATCTTGTTGACCATCTTCTTGAGCTCGACGCGGCGCTGCTGCGTAAGCTCGGGCAGGTTGAGGCGGATCGACGAGCCGTCGTTCTGCGGAGTGATGCCGAGGCTCGAGCTCTGGATGGCCTTCTCTATGGCCTTCATCGCGGTCTTGTCCCACGGCGTAATGACTATCTGGCGTGCCTCGGGCACGTTGACGCTGCCCATGTTCTTGATCGGAGTCGGCGTTCCGAAGTAGTCGACCTTTATCTCTTCGACAAGCGCGGGGTGCGCTCTTCCGGTGCGGACGCCGAGCATCGTGCTCTTCAGGTGCTCCACGCTCTTTTCGCAGCGCGTGCTAAGTTCGTTAAGTATCTTCTGAGGCATGCGGGTCACTCCTTACAGCTTGTGATGTTTTATAGATTATACTCTATCTGGAGACTATAGAGCCTATATTTTCACCGTCTATCAGCAATCTGCGCAGATTGCCTTTCTTAAGCATGTCGAATACGACTATCGGGATGTTGTTGTCCTGGCAGAGCGAGAAGGCCGCTGCGTCCATGACCTTGAGCTGCATGTTCAGCGCGTCCATGTAGGTGATGTGCGGCAGCTTCACGGCGTCGGGGAATTTCTCCGGGTCCTTGTCGTATATGCCGTCGACCTTCGTCGCCTTTATGACGCAGTCGGCGCCGATTTCGGAGGCGCGCAGCGCGGCGGTGGTGTCGGTCGAGAAGTATGGCGAGCCTGTGCCGGCCGCAAAGATGACGATGCGCCCCTTCTCGAGGTGGCGTATCGCGCGGCGGCGTATGACGGTCTCCGCGATCTGGCGCATCTCTATCGCGGACTGAACACGCGTCGGCTGACCGAGGCTTTCAAGCGCGTCCTGAAGCGCCAGCGCGTTGATGACGGTCCCGAGCATTCCCATGTAGTCGGCCTGCGCGCGCTCGATGTACTTCGTCTGCGCGCCGCGGATGATGTTGCCGCCGCCGACGACCATGGAGACCATTATGCCCTCTTTCGCGACCTCGGCGATTTCCTCGCAGATTCCGCGCACGGCGTCGTAGTCGAGGCCGAAGTGTCCGCCGCCGGCAAGTATTTCGCCCGACAGCTTCAACAGTATCTTGTTGTATTTGCGGTTCATGAGAATCTCCCTTCGGGACAAATTATTTTTTGCTATTAAAAAGGCGAGGGATTAAAAATAATCCCTCGCCTCGGCGTTCGGTTTAGAGTTAGGCTTCTATCGCGAAACGGGCGTAGCGGCGGACGACTATGTTCTCGCCAATCTTCGCTATGTTCTCGATGATGAGGTCCTTGATTTTGACGTTCGGGTCGCGGATGTACTTCTGCTCCATGAGGCAGTTTTCCTCGTAGAACTTGTTGATGCGGCCTTCGGCGATCTTTTCAAGCATCTTCTCGGGCTTGCCCTCTTCGCGGGCCTGCGCCATGATGACCATCTTCTCGTGCTCGAGGACGTCGGCGGGGACGTCTTCCGGCTTGATGTAGCTCGGGTTGGCGGCGGCGATGTGCATCGCTATCTCGTGGCCGAGCGTAAGGAATTCGTCGGTGCGGGCGACGAAGTCGGTCTCGCAGTCGAGCTCGAGGAGGACGGCGAGCTTCGCGTTGCTGTGGACGTAGGTGAACATACGTCCCTGGGCGGCGGTGCGCTCGGCCTTCTTAGCGGCCTTCGCAAGTCCCTTCTCGCGGAGGTAGTCGCAGGCTCTCTCCATGTCGCCGTCGCATTCGACGAGCGCCTTTTTGCAGTCCATCATTCCGACAGAGGTGCGGGCGCGAAGCTCCGACACCATCGCAGCAGTGATATTCGCCATGTTAGTTAGTCTCCTTCCAGCCCTTCTGGTCGGCCATCTCTTTTACGCGGACCTTTACTTCGTCCTCTACCGTCTCGTCTTCGTCTATTACGGGAAGCTCCTCCGCCTCGGGAGCGGCCTCTTCGGCGGCTTCCTCAATGCGGGCGTCCTGTCCCTGGCGTCCCTCGATGTAGGCGTTCGCCATAAGGCCGACGATGAGCTCTATCGCGCGGATGGCGTCGTCGTTGCCCGGTATCGGGTAGTCGATGACGTCGGGGTCGCAGTTCGTATCGACGATAGCGATGACGGGGATGCCGAGCTTGCGCGCCTCAAGGACGGCGATGGTCTCGCGGCGCGGGTCGATTACGAAGAGCGCGTCGGGGATGTCGCGCATATCCTTAATGCCGGAGAGGTATTTCTCAAGCTTCTCGCGTTCCTTGCGGAGCTGAATTACTTCCTTCTTCGGGTACTTGTTGATGCTTCCGTCCTCTTCCATCTGCTCGAGCTCGGCCATGCGCATAACGCGGCGGCGGATCGTCGTGAAGTTGGTGAGGAGTCCTCCGAGCCAGCGCTGGTTGATGTAGAACTGGCCGGCCTTCGTCGCTTCGTCGCGGATCGGGTCCTGCGCCTGGCGCTTCGTTCCGACGAAGAGGACGTTTCCGCCCGACTTCGCTATCTCGCGGACGAAGTCGTAGGCTTTTTCAAGTCCCTTGACCGTCTTCTGAAGGTCGATGATATAGATTCCGTTGCGCTCCGTGAAGATGAACGGCTTCATCTTCGGGTTCCAGCGTCTCGTCTGGTGTCCGAAGTGGACGCCGCACTCAAGAAGCTGCTTCATGCTTACTACACCCATGTGTATCCCTCCTGTTTTTTCCTCCAGCCGCCTCTCCCGCCCAAGAGCCCGCCTGCGCGGGAACCTCTTTTGCGTCAGCGGCTGTGTGTGCTGTACACCGTTCCTAAGTATATCACAGCCTATGGCGGCGGACAAGGCCGCGCCTATATCTCAAAGGCCTTCAGCTTTTCCGCGGGCTCCGCGCGCCCGAAGCGGCTCCCGATTATGAAGAGCGCCGTCGAAATCACGAGCGTCGGGACGATCGCGCTCGTCCCCGCGATGCTTATCTTTGTCAGAGTGAAGAAGAAATAGGCCGCCGCGCCTCCGGCCATCGAGAGCAGCGCGCCGGTCGAGTTCGCGCGCTTCCAGTAGAGGCCGAAGAGCGTCGGGCAGAAAAATACCGCCTCGAGGCCGCCGAAGGCGAAGAGGTTTATCCATACGAGAAGCGACGGAGGCTTCAGCGCCGCTATGAAAACTATAACTCCGACGACGCCCGTGACCGCGAGGCTCATGCGCTTGACGGTCGAGGGCGGCAGCTTCGTCTCGTCGTTTTTCAGGACGTAGTGGAAATAAAGGTCCTTGACTATCGCGGCAGAGCACATGATAAGCATCGAGTCGACGGTGGACATTATCGCGGCGAGCGGCCCCGCGATGAAAATGCCTGCCCAGAAGGGCGACATCAGCCGCACGGTCAGCGTCGGCACCGCGAGGTCGCCTATCTCTATGTCTGGAATGACGGCGCGGCCCATCGCACCGACCAGGTGCATCGCGAGGAGGATGAAGCCGACGGTGAAGGTGCCGATTATCATCGCGCTGTGCATCGAACGCGAGTCCTTATAGCCGAGGCATTTCTGCGTCGTCTGCGGCAGGCCGAGCACGCCGATGCCGACGAGCACCCAGAAGGAAAGAATGAACGGCTTCGGTATCGCGTCGTTCGCTCCGGTCGGCGTCAGAAGCTTCGGGTCGATCGTGTAAAGCGTCTGCATGATGTTGCCGACGCCGCCGCCCGCCGTGACGACGGCGAAGAGTATCGCAAGCGAGGCGACGAGCATCATCACGCCCTGGATGGTGTCGGTGAGGACGACCGCGCGAAAGCCGCCAACCGTCGTGTAGATTACTACGGTGAGGCCGAATATGATGAGCCCCGTCTGATATGAGTAGCCTGTGACCGATTCAAAGAGCCGCGCGCCGCCGATGAACTGCGCGAGCATCGAGGCCATGAAGAAGACGAGCAGCGCCGCCGACGAAAGTATCACGACCGCGTCGCTGTCGTAGCGCGCGCGTATAAAATCCGTAATCGTCACGGCCTTCGTGCGGCGCGCGATGAGCGCGAAGCGCTTGCCCAGCACGCCGAGCGTCAGGAAAGCCGTCGGCACCTGTATCATTGAAAGAAGAATCCATCCTAGGCCGAGGTTGTAGGCGATGCCGGGGCCGCCGACGAAGCTGCTCGCGCTCGTGTAGGTCGTTATGACCGCCATCGCGAGGACGAAGCCGCCCATCGAACGGCTGCCGATGAAGTATTCCTCCATGAAGCCTGCGGTGTCCGCGCGCTTCGCCGCAAAGCGGTTGCCGAGCCACGCAATCCCCATGATGAGGACGAAGTACAAGACGAGCGGCACTATCATAGCGACGTGGTTAACCATTGCTCTCGTCCTCCGATTCGTCCGCGTCGTCGAGCGGGAGGTCCTTGAAGAAGAGGCGCACGGCGCCCCAGAGAATCAGCGAAATGCCGACGTATCCGGCGATGCAGCTGTAAAAGAACCACTCGGGGAAGCCCATGATGTACTCGTACTCCGCCGGGTCGTCCCCGAAGCCGTACGCGGTGACGTACCACCATGCAAAGAAGAGCAGATAGAGAGCGACGATGACGATTGTCTCGCGTCGCGTAGAGCGCATAAAGTCCTTTGAAGCCACAGCGACCCCTCCATTTACATTTACGCGTACAGTGCGTACTATGACGAAAAAGTATAGTACAATCCCGGCGGCGCAACAATATATGTAAAGCCAATTATCATAAAATTCACTTTTTCCCAGAGCTTGCAAAGTCGCGGAAATCGGCTATAATATTCTGCGTCTTTTGCGAGACGCGGAGAGATGGCCGAGCGGTCGAAGGCGGGCGACTCGAAATCGTCTTAGCGGTGCTGAGCCGCTACGTGGGTTCAAATCCCACCCTCTCCGCCATTTTTATGCCCTTTTACCGGCTTCGCCTTGATTACGCTGCGAAGCCGGTTTTTTATTGATTTACGAACAAGGCCGAAGCGCTGCGGGAACTCCGTGCGCTTCGGCCTTGTTCGTTTATTTCTTCCGCGAGCCGCTACTGTATGTCGAGCGGTTCTTTGCGGCGCGGCGGCGCAAATTCGCGGTCGATCGCCGCGAGCTCCTCCGCGGTCAGCTCTATCGCGTCCGCGCCCGCGTTTTCCGCCGTGTGCTCGGGCGACGAGCTGCGCGGTATCGCTATGGCGTTTCCGCCGCGTATCGCCCAGGCCAATAATATCTGCGCGACGGTCGCGCCGCGGCGAGCGGCTATATCGTTCAGCGCGCGTGAACGAAAGAGGCCGCGCCGCAGAGTACCGCCCTGCGCGAGCGGGCAATAGGCCATCAGCGCGACGCCGCGCGTTCTCATCCAAGGCAGGAGCTCGTACTCTATGCCGCGCGAGGCCGCGTGGTAGAGCACCTGGTTAACGAGGCAGCCGTCGCCGCCCTTCACGCGCCGGAGCTCCTCCATGTCGTCCGTGTCGAAATTCGAGACGCCCCAGCCGCGTATCAGGCCGTCGCGCTCAAGCTTCTCCATGCACTCGACCGTCTCCGCGAGCGGCACGCTTCCGCGCCAGTGCAGCAGATACAGGTCGAGGTAGTCAGTGCCGAGCCGTTGCAGGCTTTCTTCGCAGCTTCTGAAAATTCCGCGCCGCCCAGCGTTGTTCGGCAGCACCTTCGAGACGATGAAAAGCCTGCCGCGCTCCGTCCCCTTTATAGCTTCGCCGACGAGCCGCTCGCTGCGCCCGCCGCCGTACATTTCCGCCGTGTCGATGAGCGTCATGCCCTTTTCTATGCCCGTGCGCAGCGCCGCGATTTCGCGCGCGCGCCTGCCTGCGTCGTCTCCGAGGTACCACGTGCCGAGCCCGAGCGCGGGAACCTCCGCTCCGTTTTTCAGCTTTACGATGTGCTTCATTGCCTTTCCTTCGCTCCTTGCCGTTTCTCCGTAATTTTTACCGGAATTATATCACCGCACGAAAAGAGGCCGCGCGGCTTGTTCGTCCGCGCGGCCTCAGCCGCTTTCGCAGAATTGTCTTTTCCGCCGTTATTTCTGAAGCTCTTCGAGCTCTTTGACGCCGTCGATGAGCATCTGCTGCGTCACCTCGTAAGGGTAGACGCGCACGTCGATGCCCTGGAGCGCTTTTTCGGTCGCTGCGGGGAGGTCGTCCGGCGTCACGTCGATGTCGGCGAGGCGCGTCGGCAGGCCGATGGATTTGTTGAAGGCGAGCACCTTGTCGCGTTCCTCATACTGCTTGTCTACGGTGAGCATGACGAGTATGCCGTAGGAGACTATCTCGCCGTGCAGGTGGTGGTCCGCCTCGATCGCTGGCAGTATTGTGAAGCCGTTGTAGAGCGCGTGCGCCATGCCCGTCGTGTAGTCCACCTGGACGAAGTTCGAGACGAAGCCCGTCGATACGATTATCGCGAGCACGACCTCCGTGAGCTCTTCGCTCGCGCGGTGCGCCTCGCAGTCGGTCATCGCCTGGCGTCCCCAGCGGATTACCGGCTCGGCGCACATTGTGCTGAGCGCTATGCCCATCGCGTCGGAGTGGAGCGGCGTGTCGCTGCGCGAGGATATGGTGCATTCGTAATGCTTTGCCATCGTGTCGCCCATTCCGGCCCAGAGGTATTTGACGGGCGCGTTCGCGATTATCTCCGTGTCGATGAAGATGTGGTTCGGCGGGATTTTCGAGAACGAATATTCGCGGAGGCTTCCGTCGGGGTGATATACGATGCCGAGGCTCGTGCAGGCCGCGCAGGTCGAGGCTATCGTCGGGAAGGTGAAGAAGGGCCGCTTCGTGTCGTGCGCGAGCACCTTGCATGTGTCGATGGCCTTGCCGCCGCCGACGGCGAAGATCATGTCAGCGTCCGCCGCCTTCGGGCGCAGCATCTCGACGTTCTCGAGCGAGGCCTCGCCGCCGTACCAGTAGACGCCGGTGATTTCTATCTTCGAGCCCTCTATCGCCTTGAGTATCTTGTCCTTCGCCGCGGCGAGCGCTTTTTCTCCGCCGATGATGACGGCCTTTCTGCCGTACTGCCCGCATACGCCCGCTATGTCGTCGTAGGCGTCCGCGCCTACCGTGTATCCCGGAAACATTGTCCTGTGCATCTTGAATTTTGCTCCTTTCGCTTATTCTTCGTGCTTTTATAAATTTCACGCCGTTCCGGCGCTTTTCGCTATTTCGCCGCGCGCGCCGGCTCCGCCGTTATCTCGCGGACGGCGCGCTTCGCTTCGCCGTGCTCCGCGAACCAGCGGCGGTTCTTGTAAACTCCCACAGTCAGGAACGGGACGACGACGGCGGCGATTCCAAGGTATCCGCAGTAGCCGTAGCCGTATTTGATGATGTTCGTCAGCCCCATCATCGATATGGACATCGAGAGGATTATTATGAAGGCCGAGACTATCGCTCCGCGCAGGGGCGCGGACTTTATGCCGCTGAATATCGAATGGCTTTCAAAGCGCGCTACGAAGCCGAATATCGTCGTGACCGCCGTCGAGATGAGGCAGAGCAGCAGGCATACGCCGTAGACGACGGTCAGCACGCTGATGTCCATGACGCCGCATATCGTGAGCGTAGGGATGACGCTGCCGCCCTCTATCGCGCTGTAGACGCTCTCCCACGAGAGCAGCATGAGGACGGAGAGGACGAGCGCCGCGGTGTTGAGGGCGAAGGATATCCACATGGATTTCGCGCAGTCCTCGCGGCGCTTCATTATCGTGCCGCAGGCGACCATCGTCGGAAGCGTGACGCACTGGAAGCCGGCGTAGACGAAGGCGTTGAATACGGCTTCGGGCACGTCAGCGAAGCCCTTGCCGCCGAAGTCCGCGAGCATGACGGAGAGGACGGAATTATCGCTCTTAAATATGCCGACGGCGTATATCGTTATCGCCGTTACGAGTATCGCGAGCCCCATGTAAGTCGAAGCCGCGCGCACGACGCCCGCGCCGAATATCGTCAGCAGCAGCACGAGCGCTCCGACCGACGCGACGCCTATGTAGTAGTTGAGGCCGAAGTAGACGGCGAGGGCGGAGGCCGCACCAGATATCGCGGCGGCGACGGCCATCAGCACCATGATGTAGAAAAACAGCTCGAATACCCAGACGAGCTTGTCGAAAGGATGATAGAGCGTTTCGAAGAGCTGCTTGTGGTTCGTGAGGCCGCGCGAGTTGTACATCACCATCGCCTGGCGCATCGTCAGCGTCAGCAGAAGCATCGCGAGCGCCGCGGAGAGCACGCCCGCCCAGCCGAGGTAAACATAGTAGGTGTTGGCCTGGTTGCCCGTCGCGAAGCCGCCGCCCGCGTGGGCCGAGAAGAGAACCGCGCCGACCGAGAAGGCGGCGAAGAACGACGCTTTTGCGGAATTTCCGTTTTTCATTACTTTTTCCTCCTGCAAAAAATATTCCGCTTGTCAGGAGGAACAAAAAAATCCTTTCGTCCCTCCTGCTCCGTGCAGAAGAGACGAAAGGATTAAACCTTCCGCGGTACCACTCTTCTTCGCCCCGAGAGGGACGCGCTCATCGGGACACCATCATGCCCCAGCTCTGTTACGGGAGCGCCCGTCCGCGCTTACTTGGTTCGGCGCGGCTGCTGTTACAGCGAGTTCACAGCTTTCGCAGTCTTAATGCCTCGCACCGTCCGGCATCTCTCTGAAAGCGCGTCAGCCGCTACTACTCTGCGTCATCGCATTTCAAGCGTGAAGAAGAATAACAAACGAACGATAAACTGTCAAGAAAAATTTTATTGACGTTCATCAAAAATCTATATGTGCGCCGTCACAGAAAAGCGCCGGAGGGCGACCGCACCTCCGGCGCTTGTTCAGCAAATAAATCGCAAAGCTAGAGCTTCGAGAAGCCCGCGATGCGTTCGACGGGAAGCGCGAAGGCGACGGCCTTGGCCTCCGTCCCGGGGCCGGCCCTGTCGATTATCGAGCGGACTATCGCCTCTTCGGAATCCTTGCCCGTGACGATGTAGATCATCTCTTTCTCCTCGGCTATCGTAAGGCCGAAGAACTTCGCCATGCGGCCCGCGGTGCCCTTCGCGTGGATGACGGTACCGCCGCGCGCGCCGGCCTCCCTGGCCGCGTCCATGACCATATCCACGCAGCCCTTCTCAGCTATCGTAACTATCAGCGAATACCTCATTTCCTCCACCATCCTTCTGAAATCTTCACCGTCGCCGGCCTCCGGCTCGTAGCTCGCGTTCGACGCCCCCGCGATGGACTCGACTGGAAGCATCACCGCGATGCCCTCGTTCGGCGCGTCTATGCGCATCTCCGAGACGAGGCCGGACATTATATCGTTTGCGGTCTCCGAGGAGCAGAGCGCGCATATCACGTGGCGCTCCTTCCGTTCAAGCCCCCAGAGGTTCAGCATCTTTTTCTGCGCCGTACCCTCGCACAGATAGCTGTAAACGAGGTTCGCGCCGCGGCGGCGGAAGAACTCCGCGTAGTCCTCGCTGTGCTCGCGCTGCACCACCGCCAGCACGAAATTCAGGCCGAACGTGGCCGATGCGCGTGAATCTGCGGCGTTCGTCATATCGCATTCTCCTTTTTCTTAACGGCGGACATTCCGCGCACGTATAGCAGACCGAGAAGCTGTATCGTAATCAGCGGCGTCATCGCGACCATAGCGACCACGCCGAAGGCGTCCTGCGTCACATTGCCGCCGACCGCCGTGCAGAGCCCCATCGCGAGCGGCATCAGGAACGTCGCCGTCATAGCGCCCGAGGCGACGCCGCCCGAGTCGAAGGCGATGGCGGTGAATATCGTCGGCACGAAGAAGCTCAGCACAAGCGCGAGCGCGTAGCCCGGCACGATGAGCCACAGAAGCGGCAGCCCCGTCAGTATGCGCAGCATGGCGAGGCCGACGGATATCGCAATGCCTATCGAGAGGCTGACGCTGAGCGCCTTGCCCGGAATAGCCCCCGCCGTCACCTCGAGCACCTGCTTGCCGAGGACGTGGACCGCCGGCTCCGCCTGCACGATGAAGTAGCCGATGACCATGCCGAGCGGCACTATCACCCAGTTGTACTCAAGCGCGCCGATAAGCTGCCCCAGGTAGTTGCCGACCGGAAGGAAGCCCGCGTTGACCCCCGTCAGGAAGAGGACGAGGCCGATATAGGTGTAGAAAATCCCTATCACTATCTGCATGAGCTCCGTACCGTGGAGCCTTAGCTTGAATATCTGAAAGGCGATGAAGAACACAATAATCGGCGCGAGCGCGAGCGCAACCTCATGGAAGAAATGCGGGAACTCCGAGGCGAAGAGCCGCCAGAGCTCGAGAGAGTCCGCAATCTCCGGCACGACGACCGGCGTGTAGTCGCTGCCGCCGCCGGGATAGAGCACGCCGAGAATCATGACCGCGAGTATCGGGCCGATGGAGCTTATCGCGACGAGGCCGAAGCTGTCGTTCTGCGCGTCGCTGTCGCTGCGTGACGACGCGACCCCGACGCCGAGCGCTATGATGAACGGAACCGTCATCGGCCCCGTCGTCACGCCGCCAGAGTCGAAGGCCACGCCGATGTAGTCGGCCGGCATGAAGAAGGCGAGCGCGATTATTATCGGATACGTGACGAGCAGCAGAGTGCGCAGAGAAATCCCGAGGAAGATGCGCAGCATCGCGACGGCGAGGAAGATGCCGACGCCGAGCGCGACCGCGCCGATAATCACGGGGTTGGGGATGCTCGGCACCTGTCCCGCGAGCACCTGAAGGTCGGGCTCTGAGATCGTGACGAAGGTCCCGACCAGAAAGCTGATGAAAAGCGCGAACATGAGGCTGCGGCTCTTGGTGACGGCCGAGCCGATGTGGCTGCCTATCGGAGTCATCGCCATATCGACGCCTATAGTAAAGAGGCCGACGCCGACGACGAGCAGGATGGAGCCGAATACGAACGCGAGAAGCGCGCCCGCGGGAACGGGGATAAAAATGAAGCAGACAGCGAATACTATCGCGACGACCGGTAGAGTCGACTTCAGCGACTCCGCGAGCTTCGCGGCCAGAATAGTGTTATCCAGTCCCAATTTCTTCAACATAGCGCAATTTTACGAAGCCTGCGGCAAATTATTACATTTCGACCCAACGCCTCGCTCTCCTTTCTCTTTCGGATTAAATGATAAACGCGGGAAATCGTCTATAATGTTCTGGGAAGTGGCGCGTCTGTGGGGATTCGAACCCCAGACCTTCGCCTCCGGAGGGCGGCACTCTATCCAGCTGAGCTACAGACGCGCATCTAAACCTTACGAAGTATAGCATATTATGAGGGGAGCCGCCACAGATTATGGACGAAACGTTTTTTATGCGCGAAGCGCTCGCCGAGGCGCACGCGGCGATGCGCGAGGGAGAAATCCCGGTCGGCGCCGTCGTCGTGCGCGGCGGCGAGATAATCGGACGCGGGCGCAACGCGCGCGCCGCGCGCAGCTCGCCGCTCGCTCACGCGGAAATCGAGGCGATGCGCGGCGCGGCGGAAAAATTGAACTCGTGGCGCTTCGACGGCTGCACGATATACGTGACGCTCGAGCCCTGCGTCATGTGCGCCGGCGCGCTCGTGCAGTGCCGCATGGGAAGCATAATCTTCGGAGCAAAGGACCCGAAGGCCGGCGGATGCGTCTCGCTCTACGAAATTCCGCGCGACCCGCGCATGTACCACCGCTGCCGCGTGACGGGCGGCCTGCTCGCCGAAGAGTGCGCGGCGCTGCTCACGGAGTTCTTCGCCGCAAAGCGCAGGAAAGCGTAAAAAAATTCTTCCGCGCATTCGGCGGCGCGTCCCAAGCGCGAAGCCGTGGCCGCACGCGCATGAAAAGCGCGAAAACGCCGCGCCGAGCTTTGACATAGCGCGGACAATAGGCTATAATGCTTCGCGTCCAGTGCGGAGAGGTGTCTGAGCGGTCGAAGGAGCTCGCCTGGAAAGTGAGTGAGGGGGTCAAACTCCTCCATGGGTTCAAATCCCATCCTCTCCGCCATTTTTTATGCAGATACGACGAAAGCCCCGCTTTTTCGCGGGGCTTTTGCTTTTTCTAATCATAACCGCCGGCTTAGCCGGTGTTTATGATTCGTGCCTAAACTTAGATTTTGCGAGGCAAGCGTTAAGCAAGGTCATGCGATTCCAAGTTGCCGGCAACTTACAGACACTCAGAAAAACGGCAGACCGTAGTCTACCGCGAACGCTCTAAAGCTGCGGGTGTTTGTGTTTTTGCCTGCGTCGCCGCCGGTGCGACGTCGGTTATTGTAAGCGTCTTTCCAAGGGCTAAAAGCACCTTTTGCAGCGTGTCTATCTTCGGAACGCTCCGCCCCGACTCTATGCGCGCTATAACGGGCTGTTTTATTCCGGTCATTTCTCCAAGCTGCCGCTGCGATATGCCTTTTTCGTGCCGTGCGTTGATAATCGATGTCACGATGGACGCGCGGAAATGCGTGTCTGCGATTTCTTCAGGCGTGAAGTGCGCGCGTTCAAATTCATCATCCCATAGTAAAAAACCGTTTTTATAGGCCATTGTTATTCCCCCTCGCTGTTTCTGTCTATGAAGTCGTCAAGTTCTCGCTTGGCCTGCTCTATTTCCCGTTTGGGCGTTTTCTGCGTTTTCTTTACAAAGCTGTGAAGAAGCACAAAAGAATCGCCGAAGACCCCGGCAAATAGTATGCGGTCACGGATTGGGCGCAGTTCCCATATTTCGCCGTCTAAGTGCTTTGCGATATTTGCAGGCAATAGGGTGCCGCTTTCGGCCAACATAAAAATATATTCGTTGATTTTATTCAGCTTTATGCGGCTGTCTTTGTCCGTGCGGCTTTTCAGCTCTTCGATGTACTCTATAAGCTGGCTGTATCCGTCTCTATCTTCGTAAAAAATAATGTTGTGCATAGCCGCGTCCCCTTCTCATTCAATACGATAACTTATAAGTTATCGTATGTCAAATAAAATACCCCGTTTCTAATAATTCGGTCTTTCCGAATTTTCTCCGACTATCCGGTAATCCAGAATAGCTGACCAAGCAGTTATCAAATATCTTCTGGGAACTTTTACACGCGTGAGTGAACCGAGTTAAGCTTAGTTTCCTGGAAGCTGATTACTATATACATACATGAAAGCCCCGCTTTTTCGCGGGGCTTTTGCTTTTCTTCGTAATTCTGCGCCGCCGCTATCTCTGTCCGTAGCGGCGCGACATGTCCTCCGATTCGTTTTTTATCTCTTCGGCTGTCAGCGGCACTCCGCCGCCGCGCAGCGCGGTGAGGAAATATATTTTTGCGAATATCTCGAGCATTTCGCATTTGAGCGCGGCTTCGGCGAGCGAAGCGCAGGCGCAGAGCGCGCCGTGGTTCGCGAGCAGGACGCCGCAGCCGGGGCCGAGAGCCTGAGCGGCGCTGCGCGCGAGCTTCTCCGTGCCTATCGGCGCGTATTCTGCGCACGGCACGGCACCGCCGAAGAGCACGGCCTGATTGTCGGTCAGCGCGGGCATCGGCGCGCGCAGCGCCGCGGCCGCCGTCGCGTAGACAGAGTGCGTGTGTATGACGGCGTTCACGTCGGGGCGGCGGCGGTATATCTCCGCGTGCAGCTCGCGCTCCACCGACGGTTTGCGGAAGCCTTCAACCATTTCCCCGCCGAGGGAGAGCACTGGGAGGTCGTCGGGCGTCAGCGCGCCGTAGTCCATGCCGCTCGGCGTTATTATCATGCCGCGCGCGCAGCGGACGCTGAAGTTCCCGCCAGTCCCCTGCACGAGCCCCTTTGCGAGCATCGCTCGCGCCGTCTCTATTATTTCGCGTTTCGCCGCGTTTTCGTCCATTGCGCCGCCTCCTATGATTTTTTCGCCGCGTCCGTCCGCGCTATCTTCAGCGTGAGCGGAAGCATCAGCAGGTTGATGAAAGCCATCGAGAGAAACACCGCGTTTATCGACATCCCCGCCGCTATCATCGCGGACATGAGCGCCGCCGCGATGACCATGCCGAGCGAGTCTATTATGTTGAGCGAGGCTATCGTGCGCGCCATGTGCGTCTCGGGCGTGAGGTTCTGCATCATCGCGTACATCGGTATGCTGTAGAGGCCGCCGCTCGCCGCGATGAGGAACATCGACAAAATTATCAGCCACGAGCGCCCCGACGAGAGGAACGCGCCGACTCCGGAGAGCGCGCCGCCCGCCGCCTGCGACGGACTGACGAGGTACAGCATGACGATGAATACGCTTATCGCAATGAGGCTTCCCGGCACATATTTTCCGCTGACTCGCCCTCCCAGCAGCTTGTTGCAGAACGTAGCTCCGAAGCCTATGCCGACGGTGAAGACGACGAGGAAGAGCGTCGAGACCTGCTCGTCGCCGCCGACTATGTCCTTCGCGAACGACGGGAACTGCGCGAGGAATACCGAGCCGAGGAACCAGAACCAGCTTATGCCGATTATCGACATGAATACCGGGCGGTTGGGCACGGGGTAGGTGATCAGCTGCCACGTGGAGCGGAATAGGTTGCGGTCGATTTTGAGCTCGGGCGACGAGGCCGGCAGCACGGGGATGAAGCGGCTCGCGATGTAGCCCGCCGCCGCGACGCCGACGATTCCCGCGGAAATGTAGTAGCGGCCGAGCGGCGACATGATGAAGAGGCCGCCGCAGAGCGTGCCGGTCAGTATCGCGACGTTCGTCCCCGCGTTGACGAGGCCGTTGCCCGCGACGAGTTCGTCCTCGCGCAGGAGCTGCGGCAGGACGCTGTACTTGAGCGGGCCGAAGAAGGTCGACTGCGCGCCCATGAGGAAGAGCAGCGCGATGAGCCACCAGAGCTGCACGTAGTGGAAGGCCGCCGCGGTCAGGACCATCAGGATTATTTCGACTAGCTTGATTATGCGTATGAGCCGCGATTTTTCGTATTTGTCGGAGATCTGCCCAGCGAGCGACGAGAAGAGGAAGAAGGGCAGAATGAAGAGCCCCGCCACGACAGTTATCAGCACCGGCGCGTTGAGGCCGTATTTCGCCGCGAGGTCGAAGGTTATGAGCGTGACGAGCGCGCTCTTGAAGAGGTTGTCGTTGAACGCGCCGAGGAACTGCGTCAGAAATAGCGGCACGAAGCGGCGCGTGAGGAAGAGTTCAAACTGGGATTTTATGCCGGTTCACCTCGCTGTTATTTTTTCACTTCGTCGAGAGATATGCCGCGCGTGTGCTCCGTCTTGACCCATTTGCCCTGGTCCTTCGCGAGGAAGGCGGCGCGGAAGAGTATCGGAATCCACGTGAGGCCGAACCAGAAGTACGAGAGCGTGTACTTCACGTAGCGCAGCGTGAACCGGCGCTCGTGGAACGACGGCCCCGCTATCGCGCAGAGCAGGCAGAAGGCTATTATCGAGACGACCGGCAGCCCGAAGAAGAGCGCCCAGTCTATCATCGTGTGCGGAACGTCCGCCGAGGGATAGAGCACCATGTTGTTGATAAGCGTGAAGGCCATGCCGGCGAGCATGACGACGATGCCGAGGCATGCCTTCGCGGGCGCGAGCAGATAGAGGAAGAGGTCGAGATACTGGAGGCGGCCCGTCGTGAGGAAGCTTTTGAGCGCGGGCCGTCCGTAGTGCCAGAAGACCCAGTAGTGGCCCTGCATCCAGCGCGTGCGCTGGCGCACGGAGATGCGCATGTCCTGCGGCTTCTCGTCGTAGATTACCGCAGCGTCGTTCCAGTGTACGCGGCTGCCCGAGAGTATCAGCCGCGTGGACATTTCAAGGTCCTCAGTCAAACTCTGGAGGTTCCAGCCGACGCGCTCGAGCGTCGCCATGCGTATGACTAGCCCCGTGCCGCCGAGCGTGCAGGAAAGCCCCCAGAGACCGCGCGCAAGCTGCCAGAAGCGGTTCGTGAACCAGTAGGCCATCGCGTAGGAGCGCGTCAGCCAGTTGTCGTCGGGGTTCTTCACGTCGAGGACGCCCTGTATCGCCTCCGCGTCGGGATGCAGCTCCATGTAGTTGTTCATCGCCATGAGGAAGTTCCGCTCCGCGAGGTTGTCGGCGTCGAACATGGTCAGCGCGTCGTAGTCGTCGAGCGGTATCTGCGTCAGAGCCCAGCGGACGTTCCACGTCTTGCCGTTATGCTCGTCGTCGAAGCGTTCGAGCGCGACGGCCCCCTTGGAGCGCGCGAGCGCCGCCGTGCCGTCCGTGCAGTTGTCGCACGAAACGTAGACCTTGTAGCAGTTTTTGGGATAGTTCTGACAGGCGAGGCTGTCGAGCAGAGGCGAGAGGACGGCCTCCTCGTTGTGCGCGGGCACGAGCACGGCGAAGCGGCGGTAACGTTTTGCAGGCGGCATTTTTTTCTGATTCCAGAAGCCGCGCAGGCTGACGATTATCTGATAGACGCCGTCGCACATCAGCGCGCCGAGCAGAGTGTAGAGTACGAACTGGATTATCCACCAGCCCCACCATATACACCAGTAAAAGAGTTCCGTTTTATCCATAAAAGCCCTCCGTCGCCGGTACGGCGTAATTTCAATGGTTTATCATACAACGCGCGGCGGACGGAGGCAACCGCAGGAAGCGGCTCTATTCTGAAGCGGAGGGGAAACGCAGGCCGTACTCCAGGATTTTGTCGCTCAGCGCAAGCTCCAGCGCGCACTCCGCGCTCGTTTCAAGAAACGGAAGATAGTCGCGCCGGCTTCCGTCCTTCAAATCGACCGCGGCGCGCTTCGCCGGCTCGACGAGAGTCCCGCCGCTCGCGTAGTCGCCGCTCCTGAAAATCACCGGCGATGACTGCGGCTCGGGCGCAAAGATGTTTCTTCCGAGGCCCGAGGCGAATTCCACGCCGAGCAGCGACGCGGCGGATGCCGGAATATCTATCTGTCCGAGCGCGCGCCCCTTCACGTACGGAAGTTTCACGCCGCCCGGCACATGCGCCATGAACGGCACGCGGTTCGCCTCGCGCCATTCGTATTCCTCATCCAGATCTTTTCCGATGAGTTTCGAGAGCGACGCGGCGTCCCATTTCGGTATCGCGGCGTGGTCTCCGTAGAGTATTATCACGCTCTCGTCGTAAAGGCCGGAGCTTTTGAGGCCGTCTATGAATTTGCCGAACTCGCGGTCAAAATAATGGATAGCCGCAAGATAGCTGCGCAGTATCGCGCCCTCCGCCTCGTCCCCCTGGTCGAAGGCCGCGGCCTTGAGCAGCTCGGGGAAGCCGAACGGATAGTGGCTCGACAGCGTCACAAGAAAAGCGTAAAAGGGCCGCTCCTGCGCTTCGAGCATCGCGAGCGACTGGCGGAAGAAACTGCCGTCGCTGAGGCCGAGGCCGAAGACCTCGTCGACCTCGTAATCCTTTTTGCTGACGAAGCGCTCAAAGCCGAGCGCGGGATACATGTGCGCGCGGTTCCAGAAGCCAGCGCGGTCGCCGTGCATCGCGAGCGCCGCGTAGCCGTTGGCGCGCAGCAGCCGAGGCAGGGCATCGTAGCTTCTGTCCGCGAAACGGACGTAGGCGACGCCGCTTCTCGCCGGATAGAGACCCGCGTTCGCGAGGAACTCCGCGTCGGCGCTGTTGCCGAGGCCGGTCTGGACGTATAGGTCTCCCGCGAACGACGCCTCGCGCGCGAAGCGGTTGAGGTTCGGCGTCACCTCGCGCCCGTTTACGCGCAGGCCGACGGCGAAGCTCTGCAGCGACTCGGCCTGTATCATTATGAGATTCTTTCCGCGCGCGACGCCGAAGGCCGCGGGGTACGGCGGCGCGAGCTTCGCGCGGAACGCCGCGAACTCTTCGGCCGCGGCGGCGATTTCATCCTCGCTCAGCTTTTTGCGTCCGAAGCTCTCGCGCAGTACGTTGCGCGCGTCAGCGGCGTGATAGGCCATCGCGCCGACGTTGCAGCATACCGCGGGACGGTCCCACATCGCGGCGAGCGCGTTCGGCATGCGTCTGTCGTAACCGTAAAGCATGACCGCGAACGCCGCCAGCGAGAGGGCGAGCGCGGCGCACGAAGCGGCGGCGCGTTTCGGGCCGAGCGCGCCGAATACGGGAGCGGCGCGCAGCCTCGCCGCTAGCAGATAATAGACGAAGAAGAGCAGAATGTCGCAGAAGTAGAGCGCGTCGCGCGGCGACAGCAGCGCGAAGACGGAGTCGGAAACGTCGCCGACCTGCCCGGAAAGTCCAAAATTATGGAAGGTGAAGAGGTCGGAATAAAATCTCAGATGAAGCAGGTCCGTGACGATGAGCGCGGAAAAGGCGAAGTCGAGGACGAGCGCGCAGGCGAAGCGCGCGCGGCGCGGAAGCAGCGAAAGCGCCACGGCGAATGCGGCACAGAGCGAGGCTGACAGCGCGTAGGCGAGCGGCGCGCGCGGCAGGCGGCCCCACACCTCGCATTCGAGGCCGAAAAATTTCAGGAAAATCACGAAGGCCCAGAGGACGAAGAAAATCAGCTCGCGGCGGTCGCCGCGCGCCGCGCGATAGCCTGCTATGGAATTTCCCAAATAGTTCACTGACAGAGCCTGCCGTATATGTCGTTGAGCGCGCGCAGCGACGGCGCTTTATCGCGCAGCCGCGCGGCCTCGTCTTCTGTCAGCCGCCAGCCCCAGTTGCCCTTCGGCACCGACGGGCGGTTCATGCGGCACTCCGCGCCGAGGCCGAGAAGGTCCTGCGCGGGGACGACGGCGAGCTCCGCGGTCGAGGAGAGCGCCATGCGCGTCATTATCTCCGCCGCGTTTCCGGCGTCCACCTCGCGGCCCGTATAGAGCGCAAAATTCTCGCGCTCCTGCGCGGTCGCGCTGCCGCTCCACCAGCCCGCCGCGGTGTCGTTGTCGTGCGTGCCGGTGTATATAACACTGCGCGGCGCGACGTTGTGCGGCGCGTATGGATTTTCAGCTACTCGCCCTCCGAAGGCGAACATCAGCACCTTCATGCCGGGCAGGCCGAAGCGCGCCATCAGCTCGCGCACGTCGTCCGTGATGATGCCGAGGTCCTCCGCGACGAGCGGCAGCTCCCCGCCGCCGCATTCCTCGCGGCGGAAGGCTTCGAGCATCTCTCCGCCGAGCGCAGGCCTCCAGCGCCCGTCCTTCGCCGTCTCGCACTCCGCGGGAATCTCCCAGAACGCAGAGAGGCCGCGGAAATGGTCTATCCTCGCGACGGCGCAGTATTTCAAAATATGGCGCAGACGTGAACGCCACCATGCGAAGCCGTCGCGGCGCATCTCCTCCCATCTGTAAAGCGGATTGCCCCAACGCTGCCCAGTCTCGCTGAAATAGTCCGGCGGCACGCCCGCGACGCAGCGCGGCCTGCCGTCCGGCTCGAGGTCGAAAAGCCCGCGCGCGGCCCATACGTCCGCGCCGTCCCACGCGACATAGATCGGCGCGTCGCCCATCAGCTCGACGCCGAGCTCCGCGCAGTAGGCGGAAAGCGCGCCGAGCTGGCGGAAGAATATGAACTGCGTGAACTCTATAAACGAAAGCTCCTCCGCGCACTCAGCCTCGAAGCGCGCGAGCGCCGCCCCGTCGCGGGCTGCGAGCTCCGCGGGCCAATCCGCCCAGCAGCGTTCGCCGTTCTTCTTTTTCAGCAGGGAATAGAGCGCGTAGTCGCGAAGCCAGTAATTTTCTTCCGAGCGGAATTTTTCAAATTCATCGGTCATCTGACGATACCAGCCGCTTTTGAAGCGCGCGAAGGCGAGCGCGCAGAGCCGCGCGCGTATCTCCGACGCGGCGGCGAAGTCTGCGGCGCGCCCGGAAGGAACGGCGCAGTCGTCGAGCTCCGCCTTCGTCGCGAGGCCGTCCTCGAAGAGCAGTTCGGGGCTGACGAGCGACGGATTTCCGGCGAAGGCCGAAGGGCTGCTGTAAGGCGAGTGGCCGAAGACGGGAAGCACCGGCGTGAGCGGAAGCAGCTGCCACAAGGAGAAGCCGGCCTCTTTGAGAAACTCCGCGAACCTCCTCGCGCCCGTTCCGAAATCGCCCGCGCCGTAAGGGCCGGGCAAAGAGGTGACGTGCAGCAAAACCCCGCTTCTTCTACCGATAGACAAAACTCAACGCCTCCGAGCATAAATATCCAAAAACCGCTATATTATAAAGCAAAAGCGCGGACGATGCGCCCGCGCCGTGAAAATTCGGGAAAAATTAAAGGCCCGGAACGCGCCGGGCCTCTTCGTTTCGTTCTATTCGTCCTCGGGCTTCAGCACGACGCAGCCGAGCGGCGGAAGCGTCAGCTCGGCCGAGTAGGGCCGCCCGTGGAACTCCTCCGCCTCGGCCTCGACGCGCCCCATGTTGCCGACGCCGGAGCCGCCGTAGACCTCCGCGTCGCTGTTCAGGACCTCGCGCCAGCCGCCGCCGCAAGGCAGCCCGACGCGGTAGCCCATGCGCACGACGGGCGTGAAGTTCGCGACGAGCGCGAGCGTGCGCCCCTCGCCGTCGCGCCGTATGAACGATACGACGCTCGAATCCCTGTCGGAGCAGTCTATCCATTCGAAGCCCTTGGGCGAAGCGTCGAGCTTCCAGAGCTCGGGGCTCTCGCGGTAGAAGCGGCATACGTCGGCGAACCAGCGCGCGATTCCCGCGTGGCGCGGGTCGTTAAGCTCGTGCCAGTCGAGGCTCTGGTCGTGGTTCCATTCGCGGCTCTGTCCGAACTCGCCGCCCATGAAGACAAGCTTCTTGCCCGGATGGCAGAACATCCAGCCGAAGGCGAGGCGCAGGTTCGCCGCCTTCTGCCACGGGTCGCCGGGCATCTTTTCGAGCAGCGAGCATTTACCGTAGACGACCTCGTCGTGCGAGAAGGGCAGCACGAAGTTCTCGGCATAGGCGTACCACATGCCGAAGGTCAGCTTGTCGTGGCAGTATTTGCGGAATATCGGGTCCTTGGACATGTATGAGAGGAAGTCGTTCATCCAGCCCATGTTCCATTTATAGCCGAAGCCGAGGCCGCCGAGCCACGCGGGCTTCGTCACCATCGGCCACGAGGTGGACTCCTCCGCCGTAGTCATTATGCCCGGGTGCTCGTCGTAGAGCGATATGTTGAGCTCCTTGAGGAAGTCTATCGCCTCGCAGTTTTCCTTGCCGCCGTACTTGTTCGGCACCCATTCGCCGTCGCGGCGCGAATAGTCGAGGTAGAGCATCGAGGCGACGGCGTCGACGCGCAGGCCGTCCGCGTGGTAGCGCTCGAGCCAGAAGTTCGCCGACGAGACGAGGAAGCTGCGCACCTCGTTGCGCCCGTAGTTGAATATCGCGCTCTTCCAGTCGGGGTGGAAGCCCTGGCGCGGGTCGTTGTGCTCGTAGAGCGCCGTGCCGTCGAAGCGCGCGAGGCCGTGCGCGTCCATCGGGAAGTGCGACGGGACCCAGTCGAGTATCACGCCTATGCCCTCGCGGTGCAGCGCGTCGACAAGCGCCATGAAATCCTCGGGCGAGCCGTAGCGCGAGGTCGGCGCGAAATATCCCGTCGTCTGGTAGCCCCACGAGCCGTAGAAGGGATGCTCCATGACGGGCATGAATTCGACGTGCGTGAAGCCCTCGTCCTTCAGGTAACGCGGCAGCTCCTCGGCGAGGCCGCGCCAGCCGAGCATCGTGTTTCCGTCGCCGCGCCGCCACGAGCCGGCGTGCAGCTCGTATATCGCCTGCGGCGCGTCGGGCGAGTTCTTCGCCGCGCGGCCCGCCATCCACTCAGCGTCGCCCCACTTGTACGACGGCGCGCCGCAGACCACCGCGGCGGTCGCTGGCGGCGTTTCGCAGAAGAAGGCGAGCGGGTCGCACTTTTCGAGAACCGCGCCCGTCTCCGTAGTTATCGCGTATTTATAAATTTCTCCCGCTCCGACGCCGGGGATGAAGCCCTCCCAAATTCCGGAGGAATCCCAGCGCGGCGCGAGCCTGTGGCTGTCCTTGTTCCACGAGTTGAAATTTCCGATGACCGATACGCCTCTCGCGCAGGGAGCCCAGACAGCGAAGAGCGTGCCGCTCTCCCCTTCGTGCTCCACGACGTGCGCCCCGAGGAAGGTGTAGATGCGGCGGTGCGTCCCTTCGCGGAAAAGATAAATATCGTTGTCGGTGGCCAGCGTCGGCCCGTATATCATCTCTCTCATAAACATCGCCTCCGTCTCTGTTTATGTTATTATAGCGTGAGTTTGAACACAGGAGGTACAAAGATGAGCGGCATCTTTTCCTACAATAAAATCACTCCCGAGACAATCTCAGAGATAGAAAGCAAAATAGGCGCGCACAACGTCAGCTCGGAGGCGGAGAAGCTCGAAAGCTACTCGCACGACGAAGTGCCCGCGAACGCATACGGGCGCGAATACCGAGCCTCGCTGCTAGTCTTTCCCGAGAGCACTGCGCACGTCTCAGAAATTATGAAAATCGCCTCGCGCGAGCGTATCCCCGTCACGCCGCGCGGCGCGGGCACGGGGCTCTCCGGCGGCGCGCTGCCCGTACACAGCGGAATAGTCATGAGCTTCGAGAAGATGAACAGAATCCTCGAAATCGACGAGGCAAACCTCACCGTGACGGCGGAGCCCGGCGTCGTGACCGCCGAGATAAGCCGCGCCGCGGCGTCGCGCGGGCTGCTCTACGCGGGCGACCCGTGCAGCGGCGACGCGTCGTTCATCGGCGGCAACATCGCCGAGAACGCAGGCGGCAACAAGGTCATCAAATACGGCGCGACGGGCGCGCAGGTGCTCGCGCTCGAATGCGTCCTCGCCGACGGCTCCGTCACATGGTTCGGCGGCAAGCGGCGCAAGGACGTGACGGGCCTCGACTTCGTCCACCTGCTCTGCGGCTCTGAGGGCACGCTCGCCGTCGTCACGAAGGCCGTGCTCAAGCTCATGCCGATGCCGCGCCACGCCGTCGACTTGCTCGCCGCCTTCCCCGACGCGAAGACGGCGATAGACTTCGTGCCGAGGATAATAAAAGAGGGCGGCCTCATCCCCGCCTCGGTTGAGTTCATCGACAAGAAGGCGCTGCAAATCGTCGCGCGCTACCTCAACACCGAAGTCCCGGCGGGCGACGCGGGCGCGGCGCTCATCATACAGCTCGAAGACAACGAGCAGGAAGTGATAGAACGCCAGTACGAGGAGATAGGCAGGCTATCGCAGAAGCACGGAGCCTACGAGGTCTACGTCGCCGACACGCGCAGCACGAAGGAACGTGTCTGGCAGGCGCGCAAGAACGTCCCCGAAGCGATAGCCTCCGTCTACAAACGCTACACGAAGGAAGACCTCGTCGTGCCGACCGCGAGCGTCCCGGAGCTGCTCGAGCTTCTGCGCGGCACCGCCGAGGCCGACGGCCTTGAGGCCATCGTCTACGGACACGCGGGCGACGGCAACATGCACTGTACGATAGTCGCCCCCGACTGCGACGGCTGGCACGAGCGGCTGCACAAGGCGCAGATAGAAATTTACGAAAAGCTGCTGAAGATGGGCGGCACGCTTAGCGGCGAGCACGGCATAGGCTACAAGCGCCGCGGCTACATGAAATACTTCCTCGACGAAGCGCAGCTCGAGCTGATAAAGCGCGTGAAGCTCGCCTTCGACCCGCAGAATATATTAAATCCGGGAAAAATCGTAGACTGGGGCGACGAGTAGAAACTTATGGCGCGCGGCGCGGAGCACGCGGAGAATCCTAAAAGACAAATTACGCTGTTCATCGTAAAGGCTGCGGCGGTCCTCACTCTCGCCGCCGCGCCTTACCTGATTTTCTGCGGCCTGCCGCTCGCTGGCCTGCCCGACGCGGACGAGGTGACGCGCGTCGAAATAACGCGCATCGACGACGGCCTATCAAAATGCGCGACGAATGCAAAAGACATCGAGCTCGTGCGCAAAGCCGCAGAGCTTCTGCGCTATGCGCCGTTCGCCGTACCGCGTGAAGAAGCGCCGCGCATTGCGGTGACTTTCATAACGCGCGGCGGAGAAGAAATTTCGCTCAGGGCGGGACTTTCGAGCGTCGAATACAAAGACCGCACACTAAAGTTAAGACGCAGAAGACTTTTCGTCAATGTAATCGAAGGGATATTTTTCAAGGAAGAGCGCGCAAACGGCGCGCCGTAAAAAATTTCAAGGCCGAGGCTTCGCGCCTCGGCCTTTTTGTACGAAAAAGCGCGGGCTCATCGCCCGCGCCTTATCTTGATACGTTTGGGTTTTTCTGTTATTTGGGGTTTAGAGGAAGTACGCCTGGTTGTTCTGCGCGCCGTATTTGATGCTGCTGATTTCGTCGAGCTTCTGGACGTTGTGGATGGCGTTGATGTAGCGCAGGGTGCCGCTCTTCGCGCGCATAACGAGGGACATCGTTTCGATGCCGTCTCCGGTGTAGCGGACGCCGCGGAGCCAGTCGCCGTCGGTGACGCCGGTCGCCGCGAAGAAGACGTTTTCGCTCTTGACGAGGTCGTTGAGGTGGAGCACCTTGTTAATGTCCATGCCCTTCTCTTTGCATTTCTCACGGTCTTCGTCGTTGCGCGGCCAGAGTTTGCACTGCATGTTGCCGCCGATGCATTTGATGGCGCATGCAGTGATGATGGCTTCGGGCGAGCCGCCGACTCCCATGAGGAGGTCTATGCCGGAATTCGGTTTGCAGGTCGAGAGGGCTCCCGCTACGTCTCCGTCGGGGATGAGGCGGATACGGGCGTGGATGGAGCGGATCTCTTTTATCAGCTCTTCGTGGCGCGGCCTGTCGAGGACCACTACGGTGACGTCTTCGACTGATTTGCGCAGCGCGCGCGCGACGGCGCGGATGTTGTCGGTCGGGCTGGCTTCGATGTTGATGGCGTGAGCCGCGTAAGGACCGGTCGCTATCTTGTCCATGTAGAAGATATGCTGCGGGTTGTACATCGTCCCGCGCTCTGCGAAGGCGACGACGCTGACTGCGTTCGGCAGACCGTAGGCGGTGAGGCGCGTTCCGTCGATCGGGTCTACGGCGATGTCGACCTGCGGTTCTGCGCCGCGGCCGAGCTTCTCTCCGTTGAAGAGCATCGGCGCTTCGTCTTTTTCGCCCTCTCCGATGACGATGACTCCGTCCATCTCGACAGTGTTGAGCATGAAGCGCATGGCGTTGACGGCGGCTCCGTCGACGCCGTTTTTGTCGCCGCGGCCCATCCAGCGCCCCGCGGCCATAGCGGCGGCCTCGGTGGCTCTTACCATTTCAAGCGCTAGGTTTCTGTCAGGTGACATAACAAAAATCCCCCCGTATTATTTTGTGTTGGAAGCCCCCGCGCCGCAAAGCTCCGGGAAGCGGCCGAAGACCTCATCGATATGCTTTAGATAATACCCCAAATCAAACAAAGATTCCAGTTCCTGCGCGGACATATTGGTGATTCTCTCGTCGGATTTCAGCAATTCGAGCAGAGGGATTTTCTCGTTCCAGCAGCGCATGGCGTTGCTCTGCGCGATGGCGTAGGCGTCCTCGCGGCTGATGCCCTCGTGCTCTACGAGCTCGATGAGGACGCGGCCCGAGAAGAGCAGGCCTTTCGTGATGTCCATGTTTTCGCGCATCTTCTGAGTGTCGACCGCCATGCCTGAGACTATCTGTATCATCTTTTTCGTCATGTAGTGCAGCAGGTGGAAGGCGTCGGGCCACATTACGCGCTCAACGGAGGAATGGCTTATGTCGCGTTCGTGCCATAGCGCGATGTTTTCGAGCGCGGGGACGGCGTAGCCGCGCAGTAGGCGCGACATGCCGCAGACGCGCTCGCAGAGTATCGGGTTTTTCTTGTGCGGCATCGCGGAGGAGCCTTTCTGTCCCTTCTTGAAGGGTTCGAGCGCTTCGAGCACTTCGGTGCGCTGAAGGTGGCGGATTTCAAGCGCGAGGCGTTCGAGCGAGCCGCCCGCTATCGCCATGTCGGTTATGACGCGCGCGTGGCGGTCGCGCTGGACGACCTGCGTCGCGACGGGATCTATCGTGAGGCCGAGGAGCTCGCAGACGCGCGCTTCGATTTTCGGCGGGCAGTTGGCGTATGTGCCGACGGCGCCGGAGAGCTTGCCGACCATCATTTCTTTCTTCGTCTGCTTGAGGCGCGCTATGTCGCGGCCTATCTCGGAGTAGTGGTTGAGCAGCTTGAGGCCGAAGGTGGTCGGCTCGGCGTGGACGCCGTGGGTGCGGCCCGCGCAGGGCGTCATTTTGTATTCGACGGCCTTTTCGCCGACGAGCTTGTGCAGCTTCTCGAGCTCCGCGATGACGACGTCGAGGCTTTCGCCGAGCATGAGCGACGAGGCTGTGTCTATAACGTCGCTGCTGGTCAGTCCGAGGTGGACGAAGCGGCCCGACTCGCCTATCGTCTCGGCGACGCTCGAGACGAAGGCTATCACGTCATGCTGTGTGACTTCCTCTATCTCGTGGATGCGCTCGACGGAGAAGCCGGCCTTTTCGACGATGTTCTTGTAGTCCTCGTCGGGGACGACGCCTTCCTCGTGCCACGCGCGCGTAGCGGCGAGCTCGACGTCGAGCCAGCGGCCGAAGCGGTTCTGGTCGGTCCATATTTTCTTTATTTCGGGTGTCTCGTAGCGCGGTATCATGTTGTGACCTCCTGATTTATATTTTTTAAATTTCTCTTACTTCTCGCTTCCAGTCCTCCCGCACGAGCTCGAGCCACGCGTCGTAGACGCCGCTTTTGAAGTCGGGGAAGGTATAAAAAAAGCTCTCCCAGCGTCCTTTTCTCCGGCAGAGCGTAACTTCGCAGAATATTCCGTCTTTCAGATAGACCCGGTGCGCCTGTCCCTTCGTCGATGCGAGCAGCAGCCGCGCGCCGTCTATCGTGCCGGGGTCTATGTTGACGCGGCGGCCCGCTCCGCCGCCGCTCTCGCGCTCCATAGCGCAGCTTTCGAGCTTCCAACCCGGAAGGTCCGACATTTTATAAAGCCCGGGGTACGATACGAATACGCGGTCGAGCTCGGGCGCTATCTCTTCGTAGTAGTTCGTCCACACGAATGGGACGCGCGCGCCGACGCGCTGCGGCTCGCCCCACTTTCCGGCGAGCATGGCGAGGGTGCTGCGAAGCGTATCGTCGTCGCCGCGCGGCACAAGCAGCGCCGCTATTTTTTTTACGAGCGGGTCGCGCGGGTGGCGGCCTTCGCAGTCGTGCAGGAGGACGCCGCTATTCGTCATGTTTTATGTCGAGCAGCGTCTCGACGAAGGCGCGCGGCTCGAAGAGCTGAAGGTCGTCGATGCCTTCTCCGAGACCCACGTAGCGTATCGGCGTCTTGAGCCGCTCCGCAATCGCTATGACTATGCCGCCCTTCGAGGTATTGTCGAATTTCGTCAGCACGACGCCCGTTATCGGCATCGCCTTGCCGAAGGTCTCGGCCTGCATGAAGCCGTTCTGTCCCGTAACGGCGTCGAGGACTATGAGAACCTCGGAGGGGCCTTCAGGTATCTCGCGCTTTATGACGCGCGTAACCTTTGAGAGCTCTTCCATGAGGTTGGATTTCGTGTGCAGGCGGCCCGCTGTGTCGACGAGTATCACGTCGGCGTCCGCGGCCTTGGCGGCGAGCAGCGAGTCGTAGACTACTGCCGCGGGGTCGCTGTCCTGCTTCTGCGCTATGACGCGCACCCCGGCACGTTCGCCCCATGCCTTGAGCTGCTCTATCGCGGCGGCGCGGAAGGTGTCGGCCGCGGCCATGATGACCTTTTTGCCTTCGGCCTTGAACTGCGACGCCAGTTTGCCGCAGGTCGTCGTCTTTCCGCTGCCGTTGACGCCTATCATTATGACGACCGACGGTTTGCGCCCCACGTCGAGCGGGCGCCCCATGCCGGGCACCGATTCGAGGCGCGCTATGAGCAGATCGGCGAAGGCCGCCTTGAGCTCGCGCTTGTTGCTTATCCTCTTGTCCACCATCACGCGGCGGAGCTCGGTTATAAGCTCTTCCGTCGTCTCTATGCCGACGTCGCCGAGTATGAGCTGTTCCTCAAGCTCGTCCCAGAACCCCTCGTCCACAGGGTCGTCGGAGAAGAGGTTGGAGACGCTCTGCGTCCATTTGTTCCCGGCGTTTTTCAGCTTTTCGGCAAAACTTTTGAAAAAGCTCAATTTATGTGCCTCCTTCTGTAAAATCAGGCCGTTTCGCGGCACGCGCTATTCGGCGCTCTTTTTCGCGCCGGAGGGCCGCCTGCGGCGCGGCGCGTGGCGTCTCGGCCTGTCGCCGCCGCGTTTTTCTTTTTCGGTCTGCTCCGGCTCGGAGCCGAAGCGCGGGGCCGCGTCCGGCGCTTCCGTTTCCTCGCCCGCGGGACGGCGCTCGGGGCGCGGCGCGTGCTTTTTCCTGCGTTTATTGCGGCGGCGTTCGTCGCGCGGCTCCTTCTGCGCCTCTTCGCCGGATGGCGCGGCTGCGCGCTCGCGGCGAGGCTCGGGAGCCTTTTCCTTTTCCGCCGTCACGCGGAAGCTCTGTATCTCCATATGGAAGGCATCCTGCACGGAGAAGAGCGGCTCTTCCTCGGGTTCGGCCTCGGGGACGACCCATTCTCCGCCGGAGGCGACCGTCTCGCGGAATTCCTCGAACTGCTCCTTCGGTATCTTGACCTCGCCCTTGCCTGCGATGAGGCAGCGGAGGCTCTGCGTCGGCAGGTCGATGCCCGCGACTATGACGCTGCCGTTCGGCGTCTTTATCTTGGAGCCGGGGTGCGGGAAGCCCTCCCACGCCTCGTGGTAGACCTCGTACTCGAAGCACATGCAGCACATGAGCCTGCCGCAGATTCCCGATATCTTGGAGGGGTTGAGCGCGAGGTTCTGCTCCTTCACCATTTTTATGCAGATGGGCGCGAACTGGTTGAGCCAGTAGCTGCAGCAGCAGGGCCGCCCGCATGGGCCGACGCCGCGGATTATCTTCGCTTCGTCGCGAACGCCGACCTGGCGCAGCTCGATGCGCGTCTTGAACTCGCGCGCGAGGTCGCGCACGTAGGCACGGAAGTCGACGCGCTGGTCGGACGAGAAGTAAAAGAAAAGCTTGCGTTTCGCGCGCAGGAACTCGACGTCGATGAGCTTCATGTCGAGGTTGTGCGGCTTCAGCAGCCGCTTCGCGCTCACGAGTATCGACTTCTCCTCCTCGCGGTATTCGGCCTCCCTGTCGCAGTCCTCCTCCGAGGCGAAGTCCACGAAGGTCAGGTCCGTGACTACCGGCTCCGAGTTCTTCATCACGCCGTCGCCGTGCTCCGACGAGTGCTTCAGCAGGCGGTATTCGGCCTCCTGCTCGGGGCTCACCTCGCCGACGACGAGCGCGAGCTCTTCGCCGCGCGTGGACTCGACGACGAGCTTTTCACATTTTTTTATATCCCCGTCGTACTCGACGAGGCCGAGATAACGCGGCTTACCATAGACCGCCAAGTATTTTCTCATAAGGAACGCCCTCCTTGAGCACCGCGAAGGCAGCGTCCTGTATCATCGATACGGGAAGCCGCCTCTGCTCCATTATGCGAATCAGAGTGTCGAGCTCCGACGCGCGCATATAATCCCCTCTGCCGGCGAAGTCGCGCGCCCAGCCCTGCATTTCGAGAAAGAGTATCTCGGGGCTCGGCTTTCTGCCCGCGTCCATCCAGCGCGCCCATTCGCGGGCGTCGCGCGGGGCCGGGGCGGGCTTCGTCATTTCCTCCGGCAGATCTATGTGTACCGACCAGATGCGGCTCTTTATCGTCGGTATCAGATTATTTTCTTCCGATATAAAAAGGATGCAGCCGTGGACCGGCGGCTCCTCCGTTATTTTGAGCAGGCTGTTCGACGCCTCGGCCGCGAGCTTGTCAGCGCTCCAGACGACCGCGAGCCTGCGCTTCGCCGAGAGCGGGTGCAGCGCGAGCTCGCCCTGGAGCCTGCGGCACTCCTCTATCGTCGGCGCGGCGTTCGCGCCGCCCGCGCTTATCATGTCCGGGTGCGCGCCGTCCGTCCACAGTCCGTCGTCGCCGAGGACGAGCCGCCCGTACATCTCGGCGAACGCGCCGTGCATGACCGACGGTAGAGATACTCCGACCGACTGCGGGAGCCGCCCCGCCTCGGCCGCGAGCGCCAGCTCACGCCAGCCCTGCGATTCTTCTATAAGTGCGACGGTCTCCGCGTTCACAGAACGAGTCCCTTCTTCGCCAGACCTCGCCTGACCTCTTCGAAAATCTCCTCCGCGCAGCGCCTGCCGCATTCGATCACAATCCAGCGCTCCGCGTCAGCGGACGAGATAAAACGATAGCCGTCCTGTATTTTGCTCATAAATTCCAACCCTTCGCTCTCAAAAGCGTCCGGCCTGCCGCGCTTTGCGACGCGCGAAAGCGCGAGCTTCGGGTCGATATCGAAGAAAATCGTCACGTCAGGCGCCGGAAAGTCCGCGTACGCCGCCGCCTTCGAGATAGGTTCAAACGGCATCCCGCGCCCCCACACCTGGTAGGCGAGCGTGGAATCGTGATAGCGCTCGCAGATTACGTGCTTTCCAGCCTCAATCGCCGGCGTTATGACGCGCGCGGCATGCTCCGCGCGGTCGAGAAGAAAAAGGAAAAGTTCGCTCCAGGGATGTTTCAGAGAGCCGCCCAAAACCATCGACCGCAGTTCCGCGCCGCCCTCCCAGCCTCCGGGCTCTCGCGTCAGCACCGCGCCGGATTCACCGCCCAGCGCCTCGTACAGCATCCGCGCTTGGGTGGATTTGCCGCACCCGTCTATTCCTTCCAAGGTAATAAACATCACATCCCCGCCTTTACAACAGATAATCATATCATAACCCGGGGTTTTTGCCGACTGTTTTATATTTCATCAAAAGTCTACATATCTAGGGTATCACTGGATTTTTCGCGTGTCGGTCGAAAACTGCGTTTTTGCAGAATCGCCGTAAATCTACGCATATCTGCGTTTTGTACGCATCAAGAGGCGTCGTAATGGTATCGTAAAAATTACATCACGATGTCAATATTATTGCAGTATAATATAATAAGCATTTACATAAGGGCTTCCATGCTGCAAATCTATTGTATCCGCTATCGCCTGGAACTTATCAAAGACAGTATCTCCTCAACATCCGGCATGACACAGAGCGCCCCTTTGCGCGTCGTTATCAGCGCTGCGGCGGCGTTTGCGAAAGTAAGCATTTCTATCAGGCGTTCCTCGTTCAAATTGTCTAAGCCGTATTTCAGAACAAAATGGAGCGCGCATCCGCCAAAGGTGTCTCCCGCGCCCGTGGTGTCGACAGTGTTGAGCATTTTAAAAGGCGGAGCATATACAGATGTGCCGCGATAGAAAGCACAGCTTCCGTCCACTCCCATGGTAGCCAACACGAGGGGTACATTCCAACGTGACGAGATAACCTCGACGCCGCGGCGGACGTCTTTTTCTCCGGTCATGAATTCGATCTCGCCGTCTGATATTTTCGGCACGTCGCACTTCGACAATCCGTAAGCTATCTGCTCTTTCGCACTTTCCGCGTCTGGCCATAGACTCAGGCGCAGATTGGGATCGAATGAGATGATACAGCCGCTTTGTTTCGCACATTCCACCGCTGCGTAGGTAGCAGATCGCGCCGGATCCGCGGTCGTGGACAGCGTGCCAAAGTGAAAAATGCGAGATGAAGCTACTTTTTCAATGTCCACTTCTTCTGGTCTTAGCATCAAATCGGCTCCAGGGCCTCTGTAAAAGGAAAACTCCCGATCTCCATCCGGAAGATTATGTACTACTGCCAATGTGGTCGGGATACATGAGTCATATCTGACGCTGGAGACGTCAATTCCGACTTCCGCTGCGCGCCGGCAAAGCATACGCCCAAAGGCGTCGTCTCCAACTTTGCCAAGGAACGCAGTCCGGCGTCCAAGCTTCGCGAGCATCGCCAGCAGATTGCACGGTGCGCCGCCCGCGTTGGCCTCGAACAGCACGTTGCCTCGTTCGCTGACGCCTCGTTCCGTAAAATCTATAAGCAGCTCTCCTAACGCGGTTACATCGTAGTTTTTTGATAAAAGTGCCATTACGCTATCTCCACAAAGCCTTGCATTAGTACCCCTTTTCCACTTTTCAACAACAGGTTTGACTCTTTTTTGTTCATATATAATATACTTTTCCTGTTACAGCGACGATATCTTCCATCTACAGCTTTCTGCACATGATGCCGCAGTTTATAAAATACATTGTATGTTCTCATTGTGCCTATGACAACTTAGCAACAATGTTACCTATAAGTTCCTTGATAGCACTGCGAGATATGGAAAGCGCACCGACATCTGGGAGAAAAGCTTCCAACGTCATCTCCATTTTCGGCAGGTATCCCCCACTGGGATAAGCGTATATCTTAATATCATCTGGGATATATTGCTGTGCAAAGTTCATTGCACGTTCCATATGCGAGTTGCTTGTGACGATCACAACATGTTTGACACCAAGTTGTTTAATAATCTCTGCACTGTATTTGAGGTTTTCATCCGTGTTGCGGGATTTGTCTTCAAGAATGATTTCGGCGCGGCAGTCCATTGTCTTAGCCGCATCCTGCATAATAGATGCAACGGATACAGTAGGCTCTGAGTATATGTCATAACCACCGGACATTATCAGGAATT
>DHCMC07803__coassemble_573_pt1 | contig 60850 bp, 54 predicted proteins | sample DHCMC07803__metabat2_low_PE_027 | metagenome-assembled genome bin DHCMC07803
TTATCAAGCTCATGTCCGTCGTCGCCACTGTCCTCGCTCCGCTCTTCGCGATGTAGCTTTTGCCACAAAACAAGCGGAATCTGTGATAATTAAAATTAGAGGGAGAGTAAAGCTCTCCCTCTGATTTTCTTGTTTCTGAGCAATGGAGGCTGGACAATGGCGTCGGACGATGTCCGTGAAATAAAATCGAGGCTCGACATCGTCGAAGTCATATCCGAATACGTCCAGCTCAAAAAGAAAGGGCAGACCTATTGGGGGTGCTGTCCTTTTCATAATGAAAAGACGCCGTCGTTCTCCGTCTCACCGGAGCGCCAGACCTTTCACTGCTTCGGCTGCGGCAAGGGCGGTGACGTTTTTTCGTTTGTGATGGAGAAAGAACACCTGGAGTTCCGCGAAGCTCTCGAACGCCTAGCGGAGAAGGCCGGCGTAACATTGTCGAGCCGTCCGGGAAGCGGCGCGCCGCGCGGAAGCGCCGACGCCAACAAGGCGGCGCTCGAATTCTTCATGGAGTCGCTGAAAGCGCCCGAGGGCGAAGCCGCCAGGAAATATCTCGCGCGCCGCTCGATAACACTTGCGGACGCCGCGCGATTTGAAATCGGATGGGCGCCCACCTCGTGGGACTCGCTCACGCGGTACCTGAGACGCAGGGGAATATCCGAGGAACAGGCCGTCGACGGCGGCCTCGCTCTGCCGGGACGCAGCGGCGGCTGCTACGACCGCTTCCGCGGCAGGGTGATGTTCCCGATATACAGCATGACCGGGCGCGTCGTCGGCTTCGGCGGACGCATACTCGACGGCGACGGCGCGAAGTACCTCAACAGCCCGGAGAGCCGCGTCTTCAACAAAAGGCACAACCTCTACCTGCTGAACAAGGCAAAGGCGGTGATCGCGTCGAAGGAATGCGCGATACTGGTCGAGGGCTACATGGACGCGATACGCGCGCACCTCTGCGGATATACGAACACAGTCGCATCTCTCGGCACGGCGCTCACTTCGGTGCAGGCCTCTCTCATAAAAAGGATGACGGGACTGTGCTATGTGTGCTATGATTCTGATTCTGCGGGCGAAGAAGCCGCGCTCCGGGCCATGTATATACTTCAGGCCGAGGGCGTGACTGCGAAGCGCGTAGTGTGGCGCGGCGGCAAAGACCCGGACGAGCTGCTTCTTCTGCCGGACGGACGCGAGCTCTTTGAAAAATCGATAGAATCCGCATTGCCTCTGCCGCTTTACCACGTGCGGCTCAGGAGCGGTGCTCTCAAAGACCCGCTGCGCGCGCCTGCCGCGCGTAAGGATTTGTTTGAAGGGCTGGCGTCGCTCTCGGTATTCGACGTATCGCCGTATATCGACGAAATCAGCGAGACGCTCGGCCTGTTCCCGCACGAGCTGAAAGCGCTGATAGACGCGCAGAGAAAGGCGGAGACTCAGACGGCCCGCCGCGCGGAAGCCGGGCCGCACAGCGCCGCCGAAGCGCCGGAAGCATATTACGAAGAGGCGGAGACTTACGGCGACGACATAGAATATATGATATGCAGCCTGCTCTGGAACGACGAGGAAATCCGCGCCTCCTGCGACATGAAGAGCGTCGCGCTCTATACGTCGGACGAATCGGTGCGCGCGATAATATACGCTCTTATGTCGGGCGACGAGCCGGAGGCGCTCGAACGCCGCTGGCAGCAGATGAATGACGAAAAAGGTATGAAAATAATCGCGCGCGGCAACGGCCTGCTCGCCAGGGAAGGAATAACAGCGGAGACCGCGCGCAAGTTGATAGACGAGCTTCGGCTCAAATTTATAAAGAGAAATATCGCCCCGCTTGTCGCCAAGATAAAGGACGGCAGCATCACGGAGGCTGAATATATGGAATATCTGCATTACACAAGATTACTAAAAGGAGGGAACATAAAGGCATGAAGAAAACGAAGAAGAAAACAGAAGAAACAATGCCGGAAGAAAAGTCCCCTATCACAGACGCTGCGGGCGGCGCGGAAGCGCCGCAGGAGGGCGACCCCGCGGACGGCGGCTACCCCGACGAGATGGTGATAGAGAAGCTGGACCCCGTCGAAGACGACTCGGACCTGCTCAACGTCATGGAGCCTCTCGACGACGAAGAAGACGAAGATTCGGGCGGCGCGTCGGGAGACGACCAGGACGGGACTGATTACAGCGCGTACATAGACAACGTGCGCGACCTGCTCCACGAAGGGCGCGAAAAGGGTTTCGTCACCTACGAGGATATAGAAAAGAAAATGCCGAAGGATTTCCTGACGGCGGACATCCTCGACAATATATACATGAACCTCATGGAGCTCGGCGTCGACGTCATCGACGAACCGAAGACGAAGGTCGACCCCTCGGAGGGCGAGACGGTCCTCGCCTCCTCCGGCGCGGACGATATGGGCGACCTCGAAGACCTGCCGCTTTCCGACCCCGTGCGCATGTACCTGCGCGAGATAGGCAAGATACCGCTTCTGACCTCGGAGGACGAAGTCAAGCTCGCGAAGGGCGTAGAGGCGGGCGACGCGTCGTGCAAGGACGCCCTCGTCGAGGCCAACCTTCGCCTCGTCGTCAGCATAGCGAAAAAATACATCGGACGCGGAATGCTCTTCCTCGACCTGATACAGGAGGGCAACCTCGGACTCATCCGCGCGGTGGAGAAGTTCGACTACCACAAGGGATACAAGTTCAGTACCTACGCTACGTGGTGGATCCGTCAGGCCATAACGCGCGCCATCGCGGACCAGGCACGCACGATACGCATCCCGGTCCACATGGTTGAGACCATCAACAAGCTCATCCGCGTCTCGCGCCAGCTCGTGCAGAAGCTCGGACGCGAACCGACAGCCGAAGAAATCGCGGCCGGCATGGAAATCCCCTCCGACAGGGTAGAGGAGATACAGCGCATCGCGCAGGAACCCGTCTCGCTCGAAACGCCTATCGGAGAGGAAGAGGACAGCCAGCTCGGAGACTTCCTCGAAGACAAGGACCTGCCGAGTCCCGAAGAGGCGGCGGCGAGCCAGATACTTCGCGAGCAGCTCGACGAGATGCTTGACGACCTCACGGACAGGGAGCGCGAGGTGCTGCGCCTGCGCTTCGGCCTCGAGGACGGCCACGCCCATACCCTCGAAGAGGTGGGGCGCCGCTTCGGCGTAACGAGGGAACGCATAAGGCAGATAGAGGCGAAGGCGCTGCGCAAGCTGCGTCACCCGAGCCGCAGCAAAAAGCTGAAGGATTTCCTCGAATAGTATAACTACACCCGGCACAGCCGGGTGTTTCTTTGTTTTTGCGGATTACATTTTATTGCGCTTCAAGTTGATAAGCATTATACTTTTTTACATTGCGGAGGTGGACGGTTTGAGGCTGGACAAATTCTTAAAGCTTTCGCGCCTTGTGAAGCGCCGGACCGTGGCGCAGGAAATGGCGGAGATAGGAGCCGTCCGGCTCAACGGGCGGCAGTGCAAGCCGTCCTCAGAGGTGCGCGGCGGAGACACCGTAGAGGTCGCATATCCTCGCCGCGTGCTGAGCGTCAAGGTCGAAAACGCCGACGAAGCTGCACTTAAGCGCGGCGCTGCGGCCTATTCCGTTATAGAAGAAAAACAGGTCAGCCAGGATGAGAAGCCCTGGTGATCCATCAATAAAAGCTTTGGCGAAACATGGCGGCGCGCGCATCGCGGAGCCGCCGGACGAAGGAGGACGAGCGTTCGTTATGAAGGTAGCGGAACCGACGGTAGAAAGGCTTATACAATATTACCGTCTGCTTATAATGATGAAGGAAGAGGGCCGCAAGGTCGTCTCTTCGCTCCAGATGGGTGAGATGCTCGGCATAAAGGCGAGCCAGGTCAGAAAAGATCTCTCGTACTTCGGCGAGATAGGCAAGCGCGGCGTCGGATATCACGTCAACCGCCTCTGCACTCATATAGAAAACATACTGGCGTCGCCGCGCGTCTGGCACGTGGCGCTTGCCGGAGTCGGAAACCTCGGCACCGCGCTCATGGGCCACGCCGCCTTCCAGAGCTACAAGTTCAGCGTCGAGGCGCTCTTCGACGTAGACCCGGAGAAGGTCGGCAAAAAGCTGATGGGCGTCGACTGCTTCCACGTCGACGACATAGCGAAGGTGATGGAGGAACGCAATATCGAGGTGCTCATCCTCGCCGTACCTGCGGCGGCGGCGCAGTCCTGCGTCGACAAGGCCGCCGCGTCGCCGACGCTCAAGGGCATCCTCGCCTTCACTCCGGCGACCGTCGTCGTGCCGGACAGGATACTTTTCTATCGCGTGGACATATTCGTAGAGCTCGAAAAGTTGCTGTTCTTCCTCAAAGAGCGCGAAAAATAGCTCCATTTAAGGCAAAACGAATAGTCAGAACTGTCAATCTCATGCTAAAATAGCCGGTGTTACGCATATAGGCGAATCGAACAATTTGTAAGGAGGAGTTTTCTTTGGAGCAGCAGGGCGGATTAATGGGGATGATGTTACCCCTCGCGATGTTCGCGGCGATCTTCTATTTCATGATCATCAGGCCGCAGAAGAAGAAGCAGAAGGCGCATGACGAGATGCTCGCCAGCATCAGCAAGGGCGATACGGTCATCACGGCAGGCGGATTTTTCGGCATCGTTCGCGAGATTCTCGACGACAGTTATCTGATCGAGCTTGACGAAGGCGTCAAGGCCCGCATCCTCAAAAGTTCCATCTCGATGAAGAAGGGCGAAGGCAGCACCGCGCCGCAGCAGCCCAAGAAAAAGAAGGGCAAGAAGAACGAGCAGCAGGCGCAGGAGACGAAGCCCGAGGAAGAGCTCCCGGCGGAGACCGAGGCGCAGCCCGCGGAAGCTCCCGCAGAGGAGAAGCCCGTTGAGGCCGAGCCCCAGCCGGCAGAAGAAGCTCCCGCCGAAGAGAAGCCCCGCCCGCAGGTAGGCGCCGGTTTCGAAAAATAAGACGAGGTCATCAAGACTAACGTCCGAAAGAAAGTTTTGACATTTTACGGAGAGGACGGCTTTATTGTAGTCCACTCCGTTTTCTTTGTGAGGAGGCGCATATAGATGCTGAAAAGAGACAAATGGCGGCTGATAGTCGTCGTCGCCGTCATCGTCATAGCCGCCGTGGTGGCCTTCCCGATAAAGGGGAAAATGCGTCTGGGGCTCGACCTCAGCGGCGGCGTGCATATCGTGCTGCAGGCTAAGGGAACGCCCGAGAGCCCGCTTACCCCGGACAGCATAGACAGGCTTCTCGTCGTCCTGCGTTCGAGAATAGACCAGTACGGAATAGTTGAACCGATAATACAGCGCGAAGGCGACGACCGCGTGGCGATCGGCCTTCCCGGCGTTGACGACCCGGAGGCTGCGCTCGACCTTATAGGGCGCACCGCCGTTCTCCAGTTCCGCCAGGTGCTCGGCGAGTCTCCGAGAATACCGCTCGAACCCATCCGCTCGAACTACGACAACGACGAGCAGTTCAAAGCCGCGCAGGAGCGCTGGCAGAGAGCTAAAGACGAAGTCGGCCTTTACATAGAGCAGATGAAGGCAGCCGTCAAGGACAATCCCGAGATGGCTGTCGCCAACAGCGAAGAAGGCGGCGCATACCTGCTCGGCAAGCAGTACGTCAGCGGCGGTGATCTGACGAAGGCGGAGACGACCTTCGACCAGTTCGGCAAGGCGGCGGTATCGCTCACCTTCAATGCGGAAGGCGCGAAGCTCTTCGACGAGGCCACTGCCGCCAACATCAACAAGCAGATAGCGATAGTGCTCGACGGCACGGTAATCTCGGCCCCCGTCGTTCAGCAGCGCATATCCGGCGGCGAAGCGCAGATAACGGGCTCCTTCACGACCGAAGAGGCCAACAGGCTCGCCATCATGCTGCGCGCCGGCGCTCTGCCCGTATCCGTCGAAATACTTGAGAACAGGTCCGTAGGACCGTCGCTCGGAGCCGACTCCGTGCGCGACGGCGTCAAGTCTGGCCTCATCGGCGCGGCTCTCGTCGTCGTCTTCATGCTGGTCTACTACGGCTTCCTCGGAATCGCCGCCGACATAGCGCTCTGCGCCGCAATGCTCATCGTAGTCGCTATGATGATAGCGCTGCACTCGACCCTTACGCTGCCCGGCATCGGAGGTATGGTGCTGACGATAGGTATGGCGGTCGACGGCAACATACTGATATACGAACGAATGAAGGAAGAGCTGCGCGCCGGCAAGACGACGATGGCGGCTCTCGACGCCGGATTCCGTAAGGCGCTCGTCGTCATCCTCGACTCGAACATCACGACGCTCATCGCCGCGGCGATACTCTTCTACTTCGGAAGCGGACCGATTCGCGGCTTCGCCGTCACGCTGAGCATAGGCATCGTCGCGTCGGTCTTCTGCAACGTCGTCGTGACGCGTACGCTTCTCGGCATAGCGCTCTCTGCGCGCAGGAAACAGACTATATAGGAGGCGCGGACGATGACATTCTTTGATCCCACAAAGACGAACATCCCGTTCATCCAGTACAGGAAAATTCTTATAAGCATAAGCGTCGTCCTCATCGCGGCCTCGATTGCGCTGCTTGCGACGAAGGGGCTGAACTTCGGCGTCGACTTCACTGGCGGCCTCGTCCTTCAGGTCGAGTTTGAAAAGCCGGTGGACGTCGGCGACGTGCGCGCGGCGCTAGCTAAGATAGGCCACGGCAGTGCGACGATACAGGCCTTCGACGAAAAGGCGATACTGCTGCGCTTCCAGGCGCAGGACGACGAGGTGCGCAAGGCCGTGCTCGCGGTGCTCACCTCAGACATCGGGCCGTATAAGGTGCTCCGCATCGACAAGATAGGACCCGTCGTCGGCGGAGAGCTGCGTATGCAGGCCGTCTGGTCGCTCTCCCTTGCGCTCGCCGCGATACTCATCTACATGGCGTACCGCTTCCGCTTCCGCTTCGGCGCGGTCGCCGTCGCGGCGCTGATGCACGACGTAATAATAATGCTCGGAGCGTACAGCCTTACCGGAAAGGAAATTTCCGTAACCTTCATCGCGGCCATCCTCACCATCGCGGGCTACTCGCTGAACGACTCGATAGTCGTCCTCGACCGCGTCAGGGAAAACTGGTCCGACGTGCGCACGCTCGGCATAGATGTGCTCGTGAACAGGTCCATCAACCAGACGCTCTCGCGCACCATCAACACCTCACTCACGACGCTGCTTCCGATCATCGCGATGTACATCTGGGGCGGCGAGGTCATCAGCAACTTCGCCTTCGCCTTCCTCATCGGAATCGTCGCCGGTACGTACAGCTCGATATGCATCGCGGGCGGACTGCTCGTCATCTGGTACCTGCGCTCGCCGAAGTACTAAAGCTTCTCCGCATATACAGAAAATCTCTCCCGCAGCCGCTTGTGGGAGAGATTTTTTTTGTCTTATGGTATTATATGTGCTGTATATGAAGATGGGGCGCAGGGCGGATTTCGCGGCCCGCGCCGCAGGAGGGATTTTCGTTGAAAAGTTACGTGCTCGCGATTGTGCTTACTATGTTCCTTTCCGCCCTATTCGCCTTTCAGAACATAGGCGACGTCACAGTAAAGTTCGTCTTCTGGCAGTGGACGCTCCCGCAGGGCGTGTGGGAGGTCGTGCTCTTCTCGACGGGAGCCGCTGTCATGTGGTTCTTCTCGCTCTTCTCGGTCTTTGAGGTGCGCTCGAAGCTTAAGAAGCAGCTCAAGGAAAAGGACGACAAGATAGCCGCGCTCGAGCAGGAGAAGAAAGCTATACTCGACTCCGTTACGGTGAAACAGCAGGCCGCCGAAGCGGCAGAGCAGAAGAGCGGCGAACAACGCACGGAAACGGCGGAATAGTCATTGGTAGTTCGCTGCGCCAAGGATTCTCTCAACATACACACGCAGACGGAAGTATCGGCGCAGATAGCGGCAAGGTTCAACTGCTCTCCCTTTCAGGCGTCTCTGCTTGAGATGCGCGGCCTGACGGCCGACGTTATGCCTAAAGAGGTGGAGAACTGGCTTTCGCCCTATCTGCCGAGGCTTCTCGAAAAGCTCGACTTAGGCGCCGACAACGCGAACGCCGCGGCTCTTGTGCGCGGCCTCGGGCCGTCGTCTGACGTCGTCGTCTACGGCGATTACGACGTGGACGGCATATCTGCGACAGCGATAGCGATGGAGCTCGCGCTCTCGAAGGGCGCGCACGTGCGCTACTTCATCCCGCACCGCTTCAATCAGGGCTACGGCCTGCACAAGGACGTCGCGCAGGTCATAGCGAAGCGCAAATGCGACCTCGTCATCGTCGTCGACTGCGGCACGCAGGACGTCGAGTCCGTCGAGATTCTCAAAAAGAACGGCATCCCCGTCGTAATATTCGACCACCACCTCGTTGAAGGAAAACGCGCGGAGAGCGACACTCTCGTAAACCCGCAGATATGCGGCGACAGCACCGCGAAGCGCCTCTGCGCGACGGCCGTGCTCTGGTGCTGGATATGGCAGAACGAGCTTATGCCGCGCCGCCAGCTCATGAAGCTTCTCGACGTAGTCGCGCTCGCGACGATAGCGGACTGCGTTTCGCTCTCTTCGTCGCTGAACCGCGCGCTCGTGCGCGAGGGCATAAATTCCATACGCTCGAAGGCACGCCCGGGGCTGAACCTGCTGATGGAACAGCTCGGAATATCTCCGTCGTCGATAGACACGGAGGACCTCGCGATGCGCGTCATTCCGTGCCTCAACGCGGCGGGACGCCTATACCTCGCCGACCTCGCGGTCGAAGTGCTCTTCCCGGGCAAGGACCTCGCGGGAAAGGTCGGCAAGCTCATCGCGCTGAACCGCAAACGGCGCGAGCTTTCCACGAAAATACTCGAACAGGTCGACAAGCTTGCCGACGATAAATTCAGATATGTGCTGACGAGCGACGACTGGTCGGTCGGAGTCCTCAGCAGCGTCGCGAGCCGCATATGCGGCGACAGGAACGCGCCCGTCGCGCTCGCCGCCTCCGTCGGCGGCACGATTATGCGCGGTACGCTGCGCATGCCCGCAGGCGGAGACGCGGTCGGCGTACTCAAGCAGCTTGCGCCGCTTCTCAACACGTGGGGCGGCCACCGCCTTGCGGCGGGTTTCAGCGTCAAGATGGAGAACTGGCAGACCGTGCGCGAGAAGATGGAGGAGATACTCTCGGGCGTCAAGGTCGTCGGAGAGAAGGAAGAGCTGCTCTTCTGGAACCCCGCGAACCTCGACATGAAGACCTGGACGGAGGCCTCCGCGCTCGGCCCCTTCGGCATGGACAACCCCGCGCCGATGCTCTACGCGCCTTACAACGGCAAGATGTCGCTCTCGCCGCTCGGCAAGGGCGGCAAACACGTCAAGGTTTCCCTCGGCCCCGTCTCGCTGCTCGCGTTCGGAGCCGCGGACATGTTCAGCGGCGGCTGCGGCTGGCTCGACGGCTGGGTCTACAAGCCGCGGCTCGATACGTGGCGCAACGTCACGTCGCTTCAGTTCGTTCTTGAAAAAATGGTAGCGAGAGAATCAAAAACAGAATGAAAGAGGGCGGTCGGCAGTGAGCGAAGAAAAGAAAAGCGGCGCCGTCAACGTCAGGTCGGCTCATCTTTCCGAAATAGGCGGCACCAGAGGATTTTCCATCGGCGAAAAGGAAAACCGCGCCCTTATGGAAGGCTACTGGGGGCGCATACCGGAGGACCAGCGCGTCACTTCGCTCCGCCTCGCGTGGCAGGACCTGTGGAGCAAGGCCTCGCTCTACATGCCGAAGGAGGACATGAAGGCGGTCGGCGAGACCTTCGTATTCTCCTCTGAGGCGCACGGCAGCCAGCGCCGCTACACCGGCGAGCCGTACATAATCCACACCGTCAGCGTAGCCTCGATACTCGCGGGCATGGAGATGGACCGCGAGACGATAATCGCGGCTCTGCTCCACGACGTGCTCGAAGACACGAGCTTTACAGGCGAGCAGCTGAAAGAGCGCTTCGGCGAGGACGTAGTTACGCTCGTCGACGGCGTCACCAAGCTCGGAAAATTACAGTTCAAGTCGGTCGAGGAATATCAGGCGGAGAACCTCCGCAAGATGTTCGTCGTAATGGCGAAGGACATCCGCGTCGTGCTCATCAAGCTCGCCGACCGTCTCCACAACATGCGCACGATATCGTCGCACCGCCGCGAGAAGCAGCTTTCGATAGCGCGCGAGACGCTTGAAATATACGCGCCGCTCGCGCACCGTCTCGGAATATATCAGGTCAAGCGCGAGCTCGAAGACCTTTCCTTCAGAATACTCGACCCGGAGATGTACTATGACATCAAGCGCCGTGTGCGCAAAAAGCTGCCCGAGCGCGAGATGATAATAAAAGAGGCAATGGACATCCTCTCGAACAAGCTGCGGGAGGAGGGCATCGAGGCCTCGATAAAGGGACGCCCGAAGCATTTCTACAGCATCTACGAAAAGATGCGCCGCAAGAACCTTTCGCTGGAGCAGCTCTACGACCTTCTTGCGCTGCGCGTCATAGTCAAGACCGTCGGCGAGTGCTATCAGGTGCTCGGCCTCGTCCACACGATATGGAAGCCGATACCGGGGCTTTTCGACGACTACATAGCGAATCCGAAGAGCAACATGTACCAGTCGCTGCACACGACCGTCGTCGGCCCGAACGGAGACCCGCTCGAGGTGCAGATAAGGACGAAGGAGATGCACTTCCTCGCCGAGTACGGAATCGCCGCCCACTGGAACTACAAGGAGGGCGGGCAGAAGGTCGACAACCTCGACAAGGGCCTCACGTGGATACGCAAGGCGCTCGAAACCTCGGCGGAGGGGCGCGACAGCGACGAAGCGCCGGCCGGCGCGCAGTTCATGGACAACCTCAAGACGGACGTGCTTTCGAGCGACGTTTTCGTCTTCACGCCCAAGGGCAAGGTTGTCTCGGTGCCGAACGGATCGACCTCGATAGATTTCGCCTACGCAATACACACGGAGATTGGACACAAATGCGTGGGCACGATGATAAATGGGCGCATCGCGCCGATGGACCAGGAGCTTCAGAACGGCGACATCGTCCGCATACTGACATCGCCGCAGGGCAAGCCCTCGCGCGACTGGCTCAAAATAGCGAAATCCAGCAGAACGCGCGCGAAAATCAAGTCGTGGTTCCGCCAGCAGGAGCGTCAGGAGCGCGAGGAAAAATCCCGCCGCGGGCGCGAGCTTCTTGAAAAAGAGGCGTCGCGCAGGAACCCGGGCGTGGAGAACCCGCTCGAGCCCATATCGCCGCAGCTCGCCCATATCGCACGCGAGCTCGGCTACGCTAGCCTCGACGAGCTAGTTATAGCGGTCGGCAGCGGAAACCATTCGCCGTCGAGCATCTTGGGCCGCATCACGCCGGAGACGCCGAAGACCCCCGTCGCCGAGCCGCAGCCTGCGGCGCAGCCGCCGCAGCAGCGCAAGGAGGCCGACTCGGAAATCGTCGTCGACGGCACGCAGGGCGTGCTCGTCACGCTCGCGCAGTGCTGCCGCCCGATACCCGGCGACGCGATAACGGGCGTCGTGACGCAGAGCCACGGCATCTCCGTCCACAGAAAAGACTGCGTCAACATCGAAAAAAGCGACCCGGCGAAGCACGTCGCCGTCTCGTGGGGCGTGCCGAAGAACACGCGCTACACGGCGCGGCTCAAGATAGAGGGGACGGACAAGCCGTCACTGCTCGCCGACATCGTCCAGACGATTACGGTGATGGACGGCCTCGTCTCGAACGTCAGGTCGAGCCTTGTGAACAATACGCGCACGCGCGTCGTCGCCGACGTGCAGGTGAAGGATCTGGAGCACCTGTACCGCATAATGGCGAAGCTGAACAACCAGTCGGGGATACTCGACGTGACCAGGGGGTAGTTTTATGAAGGCTCTGCTTCAGCGCGTGACGTCGTCGTCGGTCTCGGTCGGCGGCGAAACGGTGGGAAAGATAGGCAAGGGCATAACCGTACTACTCGGCGTCGTGCCGGAGGATGGGCAGAAGGATATAGACTGGCTCGCGGAGAAGGTCGTGAATCTGCGCATCTTCGACGACGGCGAGGGGAAGATGAATCTTTCCGTGAAGGACGTGGGCGGCGAGATACTCGTGATTTCGCAGTTCACGCTCTGCGGCGACTGCCGGAAGGGACGCCGCCCATCGTGGGCGAAGGCCGCGCCTCCGGCGTTCGCGAACGAAATGTACGAGAAATTCATATCGGCTATAGAAAAAGAGGGCGTGCGGACCGCGCACGGGACGTTCCAGGCCTACATGGCCGTGGACATCCAGAACGACGGCCCCGTGACCCTTATGATAGACACCAAGGAGTGAAGGTTATTATGCACATTAAGAGATTCCCGCTCGGGATGCTGTGGACGAACTGCTACCTTATCTGGGACGACGAGGACAACGGCTTCGCCGTCGACCCGGGCGGTCCCGCGCAGGAGGTCATAGACTTCATCAATATGCACCACATCAAGCTCGACATGGTGCTGCTGACGCACGGCCACAACGACCACATCGCTGGCGTCGAGGAGCTGCGCGGCATTGCGGCGCACGGCGTCGCGATACACGAGGACGACGCGGGCTGTCTCGAAGACCCGTCGCGGAATCTTTCGACGATGATGGGCGAGCTCGTCTCCGTGCATAAGGCGGACAGGCTGCTGCACGACGGCGACAAGCTGACGGTCGGCAAAATGACGCTCGACGTCATACACACGCCGGGCCATACGCCGGGCGGCATATCCGTGATAGTCAGCGACGGCGAGGAAAAAATAATGCTTTCGGGCGACACGCTCTTCGCGCGCTCGGTGGGCCGCAGCGACCTGCCCGGCGGGGACGAGGAGGTGCTTCTCGAATCTCTGAAAAAGTTCGAGAACCTTCCCGACTGCATGCGCGTCCTTCCGGGCCACGGGCCGGAGACGACGATAGGAGCCGAGAGGGCTCACAACCCGTTCTGGCCCAGATAAGCGGAAAGCTTCGCGATGGACTTCGCGAGCCTGCATGAGGACGAGCGCCCGCGCGAGAAGCTGCTGCGCCTCGGGCCGGAGAGCCTGTCGACGGCGGAGCTGCTCGCCGTGATTCTGCGCACCGGCAGGCAGGGCGAGGACGTTATGGCGCTCTCGCACGGCCTGCTCTCGCGTATGGGCGGCGTCGAAGGGCTCGCCCGCGCGTCGGTGGCGGAGCTCATGCAGGAAAAGGGGCTGAAGGCTGCGAAGGCCGCCTCGCTCGCGGCTTCGATAGAGCTCGGCAAAAGGATAGCGGTCGTGAGCGCCGGCGAGAAAAAGGAATGGAGGAGCCGTCTGCTCTCGATCGCGCTCGAGACTAAATATTCCGACCGCGAGACGATATACGCGCTCTTCCTCGACGTGCGCGACGGCCTCATAGACGAAGCGGAGCTCTCATACGGAGGCATGACGGGGGCCTATCTCGACCTTCCGGTATTCTTCCGCCGCGCGGTCCGCGCGGGAGCCTACGGAGTAGTGCTCATACACAACCATCCTGACGGCTCGCGCTTCGCGAGCCGCGACGACGAACGGCTCACGGAGCACGTCAAAAAGGCGCTCGGCGTGCTCGGCATAAAGCTTAAGCGCCATTACATAGCGGCCGGCGGGGAACTCTTCCCGGTCGGCGGAGCGGAGGACGAAGCGCCGCCGCGCAGGTATTAACGAAAAGAACGGAAAGCGGGGAGCTTTTTTTGTTTAAGTTCAAACCGAACATATTCAACCACGAAATAGGGATAGACATCGGCACTGTGAACACGGTCATCTACGTGAAGTCGAAGGGCGTCACGATAGACGAGCCCTCGGTCATAGCGGTGCGCAACCTCAACCGCAAGGGACAGAAGGAAATCATAGCCTTCGGTGCGGCGGCGAAGAAGATGATAGGCCGCACGCCGGTCGGCATCAGCACGCTGCGCCCGCTCTCGCACGGCGTCATAGCGGACTTTGAGATGACGCGCCACATGATACGCCACTACATGGCGCGCGCCGGAGCCTCCGGCGGTGTATTCTCGCATCCGCGCGTCGCGGTCTGCGTGCCCGCGAGCGTAACCGAGGTCGAAAAGCGCGCCGTCGTCGAGGTAACGCTCGCGGCGGGCGCGAAGGAGGCCTTCGTCGTCGAAGAGCCGCTCGCGGCCGCGGTCGGCATCGGCCTGCCCATCAACGAGGCGCAGGGCAACATGGTCGTCAACATGGGCGGCGGCACCTGCGAGGTCGCCGTCATGTCGCTCGGCGGAATAGTCATCAACCAGTCGCTGCGCGTCGCGGGCGAGGCGATAGACGAGGCGATAGTCTCGCTTCTGCGCCAGAACTACACGCTCGCCATCGGCGAAAGCACGGCGGAGGAGATAAAGATAGCGATAGGCTCCGTCATCCCGCTCGAACAGGAGCTGCGCATGGACGTCAAGGGGCGCGACCTCGTCGACGGCTTGCCGAAGGTCGTCACGATAAGCTCCGAAGAGGTGCGCGACGCGATAGAGCCCATCATCGTGCAGATAGAGGACACGATACGCACGACGCTCGAGCGCACGCCGCCGGAGCTGGTGCGCGACATCGTCGACCAGGGCATCGTGCTCTCGGGCGGAACGGCGAACCTGCGCGGCCTCAACATCCGCTTCGCCGACGCGCTGAACGTGCCGATACACATCGCGGAGCAGCCGCTCTATTCCGTGGCCCTCGGTCTCGGCAAGATACTCGAAACGCCGCGGAAGCCGAGCGAGGTTTCCATAACTCTCGACAACAAGCCGGGCGCGTAGGAAAGCGGAATGCGCTTTATAGGAAGGGAGGCGCGCCCGTGGTTCGGCGGTGTCATCTCCGTCGTCGCGGGAGCAGCCGTGCTGCTCGTCATGCTCTCCGCCCCCTCGCTTAAATACGCCGCGGTCGAGTGCGTGAACACGGCGCTCGCCTACCCCGAAAAGCCGGCGCTCTATATACGCAACATCGTGAAGCTCAGCGGCAACTGGGTGCTCGAGCGCGCGACGCTCAACGAACGCGTCGAACGGCTCGAGCTCGAACGCCAGGCGCTCGCCGAGGCGCTCCAGCGCGCCGGGGCCGTGCCGGCGGCACCGCGCGAGTCCTACGTCCGCGCCGTCGTGACTCTGCGCTATCCGCAGGACTGGTGGCAGGAGTTCCGCATCGACAAGGGAACGCGCGACGGCGTGGCCGAAAACGCCGCCGTCACCTCGGAGGGCTATTTCGTCGGCCGCGTCGTGCGCGCTGGCGAAAATTACGCGTGGGTCGAGCTCGTAACCTCGTCGTCGTTCCTTCTCGCCGCCGTCGTGGACCAGACGCGCGACCTCGGAGTCGTGAACGGCGACGGCGCGGGACGTCTCAACCTGCTCTATATCCCCGAGGAGCGCAGGCTCAGCCGCGGCATGACCGTGTCGACCTCGCTGATGAACGACCTCATCCCGCCCGGCCTTCCCATCGGCACTATAATCGGCGTCGACAAGAACAAAGAGGGCTACACGGAGATGAAGCTCAGCGCGGGCGCGCATCTGACGCAGCTCTATAACGTCGAGGTCTTCACGGGCAAGGGGGCGAAGGCGAAATGACGCTGCTCTTCGTCGTCTGGCTTTTGCAGGATTTCGCGCAGCTCCTGCTCATGGGCATCTGCATAGTGCCCGACGTCTTTCTTATGACGGCGCTCTTCATGGCGCTGCTTCCCGGCGTTTCAGGCGAGCGGCAGACGAAGCTCGTCTGGGCCGCGTTCGCGGGCGGGCTGCTCTGGGATCTGCGCTGGACCAACCTGCCGGGCCTCTCCGCGGCGATAGGCGGCGGCGTCCTCGGCCTTATATGCTTCCTTTGGTACAAGACCCCGGCGCAGGGGCGCACGGCGGGAACCTTCACGGTCTTCGCCGTCCTCACGCATCTGCTTTATTCCGTGATTCACTTCTTTTTCTGGACGATGCCGAGCGGCTCCGCCGTCCGCCAGCTCGCCGTGCAGCAGCTGACGGCCGTGCCTGTCATCGCCGTATTCTCGTGGCTCTTCTGGAAAGTATATTCCGACCATGGTTAGCGGGCGTTATTCCGGCTTCGACATCATGCGGCGCACGCGCGTCTTTCAGGGCGTCGTCGTCGTTTCGCTGCTGCTGCTCACGGCCGGGCTCTTCTTCTTTCAGATAGCGCAGGGCGACGAATATGTAAAGCTCGCCTCGCGCAACCGCCTCCGCATACTGCGCATCTCCGCGCCGCGCGGCAGCATACTCGACATAAACGGCGCGCCGCTCGCCGTCAACGTGCGCACCTTCAACCTCAGCGGCTATCCCGTGGATTTACAGAAAGACGAGAACGTCAAGGCGACCGCAGCGCTGCTGACGCGCAGCGGCATCCCGATGGACGAGGCGCGTCTGCGCGAGCTCGTCGACAAACAGTACTCCGCGCCCTACCGCGCGATAACCGTCGCGACGAACCTGACCTTCGCGCAGGTCGCGGAGATGATTATGGACCGCGACTTCAAGAAGGCGCTCTTCATAACGCCGGTGTGGAAGCGCACCTACCCCGCCGCGCAGTACGCGGCGCACGTCGTCGGCTACGTCGCGGAAATTACGAAGGAGGAGCTCGAAACGCGCGACAGGGAGCTCTACCGCGGCGGCGACATGATTGGCAAGAACGGCATCGAGCGCGAGTACGAGGACGTGCTGCGCGGCGCGGCGGGCGAAGAGGTCATCGAGGTCGATTCGCGCGGGCGCAGGCTGCGCAACATCAGCTACGTGAAGACGCAGAAGGGCGGCGACATGACGCTGACGATAGACCTTACGGCGCAGCGCTACGCGGCGGAGCTGATGGGGAAGTTCCGCGGTGCGCTCATCGCGATGGACGTTCACGACGGCTCGATAAGATGCCTCTATTCTTCGCCCTCCTACGACCCGAACCCGCTGACGTGGGGAATATCGAACAAAGAATGGGCCGCGCTGACCGACCACGTCGAGCGGCCGATGATGAACCGCGCGATATCGGGCGCGTACCCTCCGGCCTCGACCTTCAAGGTCATCACCGGCACCGCGATACTCGAAAACAAAATCGCGAACAGGAACACGAAGATCAACTGCCCCGGCTGGTTCGAGCTCGGCAACCGGCGCTTCCGCTGCTGGAAGCGCAGCGGCCACGGCAAGGAGAACGTCACGGACGCGCTGCGCGATTCGTGCGATGTCTACTTCTACGAGCTTGCCTCCAAGATGGGCGTGCGCAAGCTCATGGAGACGGAGGAGAAGTTCGGCGTCGGGCGAAAGACCGGCATCGACCTCTCGGGCGAAGCGTCCGGGACGCTGCCCGGCCCCGAGTGGAAGAAGCGCCGCATCAAGGAAAGCTGGTACGGCGGCGACACGGTCAACAACTCCATCGGGCAGGGCTACGTGCTCATGACGCCGCTGCAGGTGGTGCGGGTCTACGCAGCGCTCGCGAATGGTGGTAAACTGTTGAAGCCGAGGCTCAACACCGCCGCTTCGGTGGAGAGCGAGCCGCTCGGCGTCGACCCCGCCGTGCTGCGCGTGATAAAGCAGGGCGTCGAAGAGGTTACGAAAAGCGGCACGGGACGGATAGCGAGCTCGTTCGGCGTCAGAGTCGCCGGAAAGACGGGAACGGCGCAGAACTCGCAGGGCGACGACCACGCGTGGTTCGCGGGCTACGCGCCGGTCGACAATCCGCGCTACGCGGTCGTCGCGATAGCCGAGGCAGGAAAGGCCGGCTCTTCGCTGACGGGGCCGATGGTCGGCAAGATGCTGAGCTTTTTGATAAACGGCGAAAAATACGCCGAGCCGCAGAAGACGGAGCAGAAGGCTGCTCCGAAGCCGCAGAACGTGAACAGAGGTGCTGGCAGATGATACAGTTGAAAGGCAGACAGGCCGGGGCGCTGAAGTGCGTCATTCCGGCGGACATGAGCGAACGCCAGATGATAGACGGCTTCGCCAAGCTTCTGTCTATGGGCAGCCATCTTTTCGAGGGGAGCGAAATCGTCATAGATTTGCAGACGCGCGTCTTTTCGCCGTCGCTGCTCTCGAAGATATGGAAGAGCTTCATCGAGCCGAGCGGCTGTTTCGTCAAGGAATGGATAGTCGCCGACGAGCGTTCGCGCGTATGGCTCGACCGCATGGGCTTCCGCACCGCCGAGACCGACAGGCTCTACGCGAAGCGCGAAGCGGCTGCCCCCGCGCAGCGCGCGGCGTCCGAAACCTTCGTCCACGCGGGAACGGTGCGCGGCGGGCAGAAGATAGCGCACGACGGCGACGTGATAGTGATAGGCAACGTCAACCAGGGGGCCGAGATAAGCGCCTCGGGCAACGTGACCGTGATAGGCCGCCTCAACGGGCTGGTCCACGCCGGATGCGGCGGCGACGACGGCAAGACAATCGTCGCGCGCTCGCTCGAGACGGGGCAGATACGCATCGGCACGAAGGTCGGAATAATAGACAAGAGCTCCATCTTCTGGGGCAAGTCTGTTTTTATAAAAATTTCAGAAAACGAGGTGCAGGTCATTCCGTGGCCTGCGCTGTAAAGGAGGACACTGTTTTGGACTGCAGGACGATAGTCATAACCTCCGGCAAAGGCGGCGTCGGCAAGACGACGACGACCGCGAACCTCGCCGCCGCCCTCGCATCGGACGGGTACAAGGTCGTCGCCGTCGACGGCGACGTCGGACTCCGCAACCTCGACGTGATAATGGGCCTTGAGAACAGGATAGTCTACACGCTCATCGACGTCATCGAGGGGAACTGCCGCCTCAATCAGGCGCTGATTCGCGACAAGCGCCTCGACAACCTCTACATGATACCGACAGCCCAGTCGAAGACGAAGGACGCCGTCTCCGCGGAGCAGATGGAAGAGCTCTGCGCGCAGCTGCGCCCCGACTTCGACTTCATACTCATAGACAGCCCCGCGGGCATCGAGGCGGGCTTCCGCAACGCCGCCGCTGGCGCGGACGAGGCGCTCGTCGTTACGACGCCCGAGGTCTCCGCGGTGCGCGACGCCGACAGGATAATCGGCCTTCTCGAATCTATGGAGAAGGCTCCGATACAGCTCATCATCAACCGCATCCGCCCCGACATGGTGAAGCGCGGAGAGATGCTCGGCGTGCAGGACGTGCTCGACATATTGGCGGTCGACCTCGTAGGCGTGATACCGGACGACGAATCGATAGTCGTCTCGTCGAACCGCGGCGAGCCTCTGACGCTCGGCAGCGGCTCAAAGGCGGGGCAGGCCTATAAAAATATTGCGAAGCGGCTCTGCGGAGCGGAGGTGCCATTCATGGACCTCTTCAAGGAAGAGGGCGGCTTCTTCGCATCGCTTCGCCGCATGTTCTCGAAGGGGTAGTCCGTCATGGGACTCTTCGACGGCATCTCCAAGCTCTTCGGCGGGCAGAAAAGCGGCGCTGTGGCGAAGGAGCGGCTCCAGCTCGTGCTCATCCACGACAGGAACGACATTTCGCCGGAAGTGCTGACCGCGCTGCGCGCCGACCTGATTAACACGATTAAGAAATATCTCGAGATAGACGAGAGCGGAATAGAGCTCGACCTCAACCGCGAGGATCACTCCGTCGCGCTGCTCGCGAGCATACCGCTCAAGAATATGCAGCGCCCCGTGCGGGGAAGGAAGAAGGAGGCGTAGCGGCGGCAGCCTTCGCGCCATCCGCTTTTTCGTAAATGGCCGAGAAGTTCCATACGAGCTGGGCCGACGTCCGCTCTTACACGGACTGGGCGATGGTTCTCGTCACGCTCGTGCTTTTCTGCTGCGGCCTCGCCGCGATATACAGCGCGAGCGCGTCGTTCGCATCGGGCGACGCGGTCTCCGGCTTCGTCGTGCGCCAGTGCGTCTGGGGCGCGCTCGGCGCGTGCGCCTACCTCGCCGTAGTCAAGCTCGACTACCGCAACGCTATGCGGTTCGCGTGGCCGATGTTCGGCGCGATGCTCGCTATGCTCATGCTGCTGCTGATAATCGGACACACGGCCAAGGGCGCGCAGAGCTGGTTCAACCTCGGCTTCTTCCGCTTCCAGCCGTCGGAGCTCGGCAAGGTCGTCTTCGCGCTCGTGATGGCGAAGCTCTGCACCGCGCTGCCGCCCTACACGGTCAAGGGGCTCGCGGCGGCGCTCGCGGCCGCGGGCTCGATAATGGCGCTCGTCATGCTCCAGCCGGACCTAGGGAGCACGCTCGTCTACGCCGTAATGCTCGCCGCGGTGCTGATTGCGGCGGGGACGCCGGTCAAAGTGCTCGCGGGCATGGCCGCGGCGGGGCTCGCGATGCTGCCGCTCGGATGGATGGTGCTGAAGCCCTACCAGCGCATGAGGCTGCTTGTATTCATCGACCCGTCGATAGACCCGCAGGGCGCGGGCTACAACGTCATCCAGTCGCGCATAGCGGTAGGCTCGGGCGGCCTTTTCGGAAAGGGGTTTATGCACGGCACGCAGGGAAAGCTTCACTTCCTGCCGGAGCCGCATACGGATTTTATATTCAGCGTATTCTCGGAGGAGTTCGGCTTCGCCGGCTGCGTCGTGGTGCTCTTTCTCTTCGGTGTGCTGCTGCTGCGCGTGCTTGCGGTCTCGCAGTACACGAAGGACGTGCGCGCGAAGCTGATGTGCGTCGCTATCGCCGCGTGGCTCTGGTTCCAGATTTTCGAGAGCGTCGCGATGAGCATGGGGCTCGCGCCCGTGACGGGGCTGCCTCTGCCGCTGTTCAGCTACGGCGGCAGCTCGCTGCTCGTGATATGCATCGCGCTCGGCCTCGTGCAGAGCGCGCACATAGCGGCGCGGCGCGAACGCTTCTGAGACGGAATAAAAGGTTTTTAGCTTTAGGGGGAAATTTTATATGCAGGGAATAACAGACGAGGCGAGGCTGCGCGAGCTGCTCTCGGCGGTCAAGCGCCCGTCGCGCTACATCGGCGGGGAGTGGGGAAGCGGCCCCGTCAAGGAGGACGCGGAGGTGCGTATCTGCTACGCCTTCCCGGACCTCTACGAGGTCGGCATGAGCTACCTCGGCTTCCAGATTTTGTACGCTCTTACGAAGTCGATACCGTATGCCGACGCCGAGCGCGTCTACGCGCCGTGGCCCGACATGGAGCACGCGATGCGCGAGTCCGGCACGCCTATATGGGCGCTCGAAAGCAAGCGCGGCCTGCGCGATTTCGACGCGGTCGGCTTCACGCTTCAATACGAGCTCTCTTACACGAACATACTGACGATACTCGACCTTGCGGGGATTCCGTTCCGTTCGGAGCGGCGCGGCGAGGACTGCCCGCTGATACTCGCGGGAGGGCCCGGCGCTCTAACGCCGGAGCCGCTCGCGCCATTCGTCGACGCCTTCCTCGTCGGCGACGGCGAGGCGCTGATACCCGACGTGCTCGAAGCTCTGCGTGGAACGAAGTGCATGAAACGGGCGGACAAACTCGAAGCTCTTTCCAAAATAGAAGGCGTTTACGTGCCGCAGTGTTTCTCGGGCGGAGCAGTGCGCCGCAGGATAATAGAGAACCTCGACGAGAATTTCTACCACACCTCGATGATTGTGCCGAACACCGGCATAGTACACGACCGCGTCGCGGTGCAGGTCTTCAAGGGCTGCACGCGCGGCTGCCGCTTCTGCCAGGCCGGCATGATAGACCGCCCTGTGCGCGAGCGCTCCGCGGCCTCCGTCTGCGAACAGGTCAAGACGCTGCTCGACAAGACCGGCTGGGAGGAGGTCGGCCTGCTCTCGCTCGCGACCTGCGACTGGAGCGGAATCACGGAGTCGTTCGAGCGCTTCGCGCCGATGCTGGCGGACAACCAGATAAAGCTCTCGCTGCCGAGCCTGCGCGTCGACGCATTCTCGGTCGGCCTCGCCGCGGGGCTTGAGACGATGCGCAAGGGCGGCCTGACCTTCGCGCCCGAGGCCGGGACGCAGCGTCTGCGCGACGTGATAAACAAGGGCGTCACAGACGAGGCGATAGACGCGGCGTTTGAAGCGACCTTCGAGCACGGATGGGACCGCGTGAAGCTCTACTTCATGATGGGGCTGCCGACGGAGACGCAGGAGGATCTGGCCGGAATACATGAAATCTGCAATCGCGCCGTCGCCGCGGCGAAGCGCCATAAAAAGCGCGGCGACGTGAGCGCCTCGGTCGCGGGCTTCGTGCCGAAGGGACACACGCCCTTCCAGTGGGAAGCGCAGCTTTCGCGCGAGGAGCTGCGCGAGCGCGGCCGATGGCTCAAGAGCAACCTGCGCAACAGGAAGGTCACGCTCGCCTACCACGAGCCGGAGCAGACCTTCCTCGAAGGCGTCTTCGCGCGCGGCGACGCGCGTCTCGCGGACGCGATAGAGGAGGCGTGGCGCCGCGGCGCGCGCTTCGACGGATGGAGCGAGTTCTTCGACTTCGAACGCTGGGAAAAAGTTTTCCAAGACCTTGAAATAGACGCGGCGGCATACACGGGGGCGAGAAGCCTCGACGCGAAGCTGCCGTGGGACCACATAGACTGCGGAGTATCGAAGGAATATCTGATGCGCGAGCGCGCGAGGGCGCTCGCCGCTGAAACCACGCGCGACTGCCGCCTCGGCTGCAACGGCTGCGGCTGGCAGGGACGCGCGAACGTCGGGAGGTGCGCGCGTGAGCAGGATTAGGATTTTATTCGAGAAGCGCGGGCTCTTCGTCTTCGTCAACCACATGGACCTGCCCGTGGTGTTTTCGCGCGCGGCGCGCCGCGCCGGCCTCGTTCAGGAATTTACGCAGGGCTTCTCGCCTCACCCGAGGATAAGCCTCGCGCCGCCGCTTGCGATAGGCGTGGAAGGGCTCGCCGAACCCGCGGATTTCTGGTTCGAGCAGTGGGCTTCGGAAGCTGCCCGCAGGTGGAGCGAAGCTCTGCCCGGCGGGTTGAAAATATTGACATGGGCGGAAGTCGACGGCGTGAGCCTCGCGAAGCTCACGGAGGCGGCGCTTTACCGCGTGCGCGGAGCCTCGGCTCCCTTCGGCGAAAAAGAGGCCGCGGCGCTGGCGGAGGAGGCCGGGCGCATAAACGCGCTTCTTGACTGCCGCGTCGAGGACGGCTCCGTGCTTCTTGCGGTGCGCGACCTCGAGCACTGCGGCGCGGGGCTCTTCGTCAAGGCGCTCGCGGCGGCGGGGCTATGCTCCGGCTGGGGCGGCCTGCGCATGGAGCGGCTCGCCGTCGGCGGATGGGACGAAGAAAAACGTTCCGTCGTCCCGCTCGTTTAGGAGGTTTTTGCATCATGGCCGGATGGTCGAAAAAAATAATCGCGAACCTCATCGACCCCGAGGAGACGAGGATTGCGATAACGGACGAAAGGGGAAAGCTCTGCGACTTCTTCATAGAGCGTATGCTCGAGCACCAGCGCACGGGCGAGATATACAAGGCGCGCGTCGACAGCGTGCTGCCGGGCATGAACTCGGCGTTCCTCAACCTCGGCGACGGGCGCAACGGCTTCCTCTACCTCGACGACGTCAAGGGCAAAGAGGTGCGCCCGGGCATGGATATGCTCGTGCAGGTCGTCAAGAACGCGCGCAAGGGCAAGGGCGCGCGCGTATCGCCGCGCATATCGCTTGCGGGGCGCTACATGGTGCTGATTCCCGGCGGGCACGAGACCGGCGTTTCGAAGCGCATCGCGAGCGACGAAGAGCGCGCGCGCCTGCGCTCCGTCGCAAAGGAGATACGGCCTAAGGGCTTCGGTATAATTATCAGGACCGTCGCCGAGAACTGCGACATCGAGAGCCTGCGCGGCGACGTCGAAAACCTCGTCGCCCAGTGGGGCGAGATTGAGCACAGGATGAAGCAGAACAGCGCGCCGTGCCTCATACACAAGGACATCGGCCTGCTTGAGCGCGTGCTGCGTGACGAGCTGACGGACGAAGTGGACGAAATAGTCATCGACAGCGAAGACGAGCGCGAGAACATCGAAGCGGTGGTAAAGAAATTCTTCCATGAGAACGTCCCTGAGGTCAACGTATGCACGGCGCGGACGCCGCTCTTCGAGCTCTACGGCCTCGAGAACCAGATAGAGGAGCTTCAGGACCGCAAGGTCTGGCTCAACTCGGGCGCATATCTCGTCATCGACCAGACCGAGGCGCTCACCGTCATCGACGTGAACACCGGCAAGTTCATCGGCTCGAAGAACCTCAACGACACGGTGCTCAAGACGAACCTCGAAGCCGCGGTCGAGATTGCGCGCCAGCTCCGCCTGCGCGCGCTCGGCGGCATTGTCGTAGTGGACTTCATAGACATGGAGAACGAGAGCGACAACAAGGCGCTCATACAGCAGCTTCAGGAGCTTTTCAAAAACGACCGCTGCAAGGCGCGCGTCTACGGCGTGACGGGGCTCGGCCTCGTCGAGATAACGCGCAAGCGCGCGCGCACCGACGTCCGCGCGGCGCTGATGCGCGGCTGCCCCTTCTGCGGCGGCCTCGGCGCGGTGCAGAAGGAGGAGGGCGTCGCTATGCACATCAAGCGCTTCATACGCAAGATAACGGCGTCGTCGAAGTCCGAGGCACTGCTCGTTGAGTGCTATCCCGCGGTCGCGGAGTACATCCGCGACACGTTCCTTCCCGCGTGGGAAGAGGAGTTTGAAAGGAAAATATTCATCCGCGCATGTCCCGAGACGGCGTGGAGCAAATACCGCCTCGACTGTCAGGGGCCGCTCTCGCAGGTGGAGCACCGCATAAGCGTCCTCCAGAAGAGAGAGGGACGGAACGTTGTATATAGATCGCCTTCAGCTTAAAGGCTTCAAAAGCTTCGGCGGCACGCACGAACTTATACTCTCCCCGGGCTTCACGGCGATAGTCGGGCCGAACGGCAGCGGCAAGAGCAACCTGCTCGACGCGCTGCGCTGGTCGCTCGGCGACAGCACGGCGTCGCGGCTGCGCGTGAACCGGCAGAGCGGCCTGCTGTTCCTCGGCTCGCAGAGCCGCGAGGCTGCGAAGGAGGCCGAGGTCTCGCTGCGGCTGCGCGAGGGCGACAAAATCTGCACGATTAAGCGCCGCGTTACAGCGCCGGACGGGACGACGAGCCTCTTCGTTGACAACGAGCGCAAGACCCTGACCGAGCTCGACGAGGTAAAGCGAAGCTGGAAGCTCGAGGGCGACCGCTTCGCCTTCATCGGGCAGGGCGAAGTGCAGGAGGTACTCAAGCAGAGCCCCTCCGAGCGGCGCATGAGGCTTGAGACGCTCTTCGGAATAGACATTTACAGGAAAAAGCGCATGGACGCGCAGAACAGGCTCGAGACGGTGCGCGGCGACTACGACCAGCTGCGCAACCTCATGGGCGAGCTCTCGGCGCGGCGCGCGGAGATTGCGCCCGAGGTCGAGCGCGCGGCGCAGATGCGCGCGATACTCGACGCGATGGACGGCGACCGCCGCGGGCTCTACTGGCTGCGGCGCGCCGGATGCGAGGAAACTATCGCGCGCATCGCGGCGGAACTTGAAGCAGCGCTGGCGCAGCGCGAAGGCTCCGTCTTCTGGGCGCGCTTCTGGAAGAGCGCCGGAGCGCGCGCCGAGGACAAGCTTTCGCAGGCCTCGCGCGAACACAGCCAGCAGAAGTACGAGCTTGAGCAGAGCCGCGCGCGCTTCGACGCTCTGATAAAATCGGGCTACGCCTCGGCGGCGAACCTGCGCGGCGCGAAGGCGCGCCTCGCCGAGGCCCGCGAGGAATACGAATCTTCAAAGGAACATTACTCCGAACTTCTCGAAGAACAGAAAAAATCGATAGACGGCAACAAAAAGGCGCGCGAAGAGGTCGAAAAGGCCCGCCGCGCCGTCGAGGCCGTCGGCAAAAAATGGGACGCCTACAACGAGCGCATGGAGAAAACGCGCCGCGAGCGCGAGGAGTGGAACAAAGAGAAAGCGCGCCTCGACGCGGAGCTGCAAAAAAGCCGCGCGAAGCTCGGCTTCCTCGGTCGCGACCTTCTCGAACTGCGCAATAAAAAAGAGCAGGCCCCCGACGGGCGCAAGGAGCTGGATTTTCAGGCGAAGCTGCTCGAAGCCGAACGCGAGAAGCTGAACGGCGAACAGTCGGCTCTCGTCAAGGAGCATTCCGAGCTCTACGCGCTCTGCCAGACGCTCGCCGCCGAGCTCCAGCGCGCGAAGCGCGAGGCGGGGCAGCTGCGCTCGAAGCTCAACGACGCGTCGGACGCGCTTCAGGCCGGCCTGTACCCCGCCGCGGTCAAGCACCTGCTCTCCGCCGCGAAGCTGAAGCGGCTCGACGCAGACCCGCGCGCCGTCGTCGACGCCTTCACGGCTCCGGCCTCGCTCGCCGCGGCGCTCGAAGCCTACCTCGGCGGGCGGCAGTTCCTGCTGCTCGTCGAAGACATGGAAGACGCCGGCCGCTGCATCAACAGGCTCAAACAGAACGCCGCGGGCGTCGCTTCGTTCCTCCCGCTCGAACGTGCGCGCCCGCGCTATCCGAACAAGGCCTACCGCCTGCCGCCGCGCGGCGTGATAGGCTGGGCGATGGACTTAATAAAGGTAGAAGAACACTGGCGGCCCGCGATAGAGCACGTCATGGGCGATCTGCTCATAGTCGAATCCTACGATGTGGGAAAGGCTCTCGTGCGCGAAGGCTTCCGCGGCCCGATAGTGACGGCGGAGGGCGACGTGTTCCAGCCCGGCGGCACAGTCAGCGGCGGACGCAGCCAGAAGAGCGGGCGCGTGCTTGAAATGAAGGCTCAGGTCGCAAAGCTCGAAGAGGAATACGCGAAGGCCGCCGCGGCAGCGGAAGAGCTGTCGAAAAAATTCAAATCCGCCGAAGACAGGGAAATGTCCGTCTCCGAACAGAAAGAGCTGTACACGCGAAAAATACGCGAAATCAACGGCAAGATAGCCGTAATAGAGGACCAGAAAGAGGCGCTCGCAAAGGAGCAGCGCCGCGCCGCGGGCGAACGCGGGCGCATCCTCGACGCGATTAAGGCCGAGGGGCAGAACTGGGCCGCGCTGCTTGCCGCGCAGGACGAGCTTGAAGAAAAGCGCGACGCCGCCTCCGACGTAGAGGATGACCATAAGCTCATAGAAGAACGCGAAAGCTGCCGCGCGCGGCTCTCCGTCGCGGAGGGCGCTCTGTCGTCCGGCTTCGCGCTGATGGAGCGCGTGCGCGGCGAGGTCAAGTCCGCCGAGGGCAAGCTGCGCTGCCTCGAAGAAGAAATATCATCGCTCGACCAAAGCTGCGTGCGCGAGCGCGCGAACCTCGCGCGCGTCGGCGGCAGCTGCCTCGAAATACACAACCGCCGCAAGGAGCTGCTCGCGGGCATGGAGGAGCGCGGCGAACTCTACGCGAAGCTCGAAAAGCTCAAAGCCTTCGTCGCGTCGCGCCGGAACGCCGCCGACGAAAGAATGCGCGGCGAATCGGAGAAATTCACTCTCGCGCAGTCGAAGAAGAACGAATCCGAACGCGAGCTCGCCGAGCTCATATCGACATGGGAAGAACAATATCCCTATCAGGGGCCGGAAAACCTGCCGCAGGACGTGACTGCTGAAGAGCTGCGCCGCCGTATCCGCGAGAGCGACAGAAAGATAAAATCCTTCGGCAGCGTCGACATGGGCGTTTTGTCGGAGGACCAGAATTTGAAAGACAGGCTCGCCTTCCTCGGCGAACAGCTCGACGACGTGCGTTCGAGCATGAGCGAGATAGAGCGGCTCATAACCGATGCCGACGCTATGGCGCACAGGCAGTTCACCGAGGCGCTCGTGCGCGTCGACGGCCGCTTCTGCGACATATTCAGCAAGCTGCTCGGCGGCGGCGAGGCGCACCTCACGATGACAGAGGGCGAGACGATATGGAACTGCGGCGTCGACATAGAGGCGCGCTTCCCAGGCAAGCACACGCAGATACTGAGCCAGTATTCGGGCGGCGAATGCACGCTCATCTCGATTTCGCTGCTCTTCGCAACGATGGAGGTCGCAGGGTCGCCGCTCGCCGTCCTCGACGAGGTTGACGCGGCGCTCGACGAGGCGAACCTGCGCCGCTTCAGCGAACTCACGAAGGAATACGCGCGAAACAACAAGCAGATACTCGTCATGACGCACCGCCGCGCGACGATGGAGCGCGCCGACGTGCTGTACGGAGTGACGCTCCAGGAAAAAGGACTTTCTCAGGTCGTCGGAGTGCGCCTGGAGGATTGGTCGTAATGGAAAGCCACGACCTAATGAACGGCGCGCTGAACCTCCTCCAGCCGGACGAAAAAAGCGGCCTGCGCGTCAACGTCGATACGATACTTCTCGCGCACTTCGCGCGTCCAAAGGCTGGCGAGAGAATTCTGGAAATCGGCTGCGCTCACGGCGCGATTTCGCTGATACTGGCAAAGCGCGGAACGCTGCTCCCGCCGCGCGGCTTCGACGTGACCGGCGTAGACATACGCCCGGACCTCGTGGAGCTTGCGCGCGCCAACGCGGAGAGCAACGGCCTGAAAGCCGAATTTGTCGCAGCCGACGTGCGCGAATATAAAAAAATCGCTCCGGCGCAGAGCTTCGACAGAATAGTGGTGAACCCGCCCTACGACGAAGCGCAGAGCAGCCGCCGCAGCCCGAGCGACGGGCGCGCTGCGGCGCTCCACGGCTCGTGCTGCACGCTTGAAGATATAATCCGCGCCGCGCACTATCTTCTGAAAAACCGGGGCAGGCTAGACCTCGTTATGCGCGCGGACAGGACGGGAGAGCTTTTTGCGCTGCTCGACAAATACAAGACGCCGCCGAAGATAATGCTCTGCGTCCACCCGAAGCCAGGCGAGCGCGCCTCCGTGACGCTCGTCGAGGCGATGCGCTCCGGGAGCCGCGGCCTCGACATCAGGCCGCCGCTCTTCATACGCGGCGATGACGGCGAAGAGACGGCTCAGCTCAAGGCCGCATACGAAATTTTATGAGACGGACGAAAAAGGAGGAAGCGCGATGCCGCTGATAATAGTGCCGACGCCCGTCGGCAACCTCGGGGACATGACGCTGCGCGGCCTCGAAGAGCTGCGCAATGCGGACGTTATAGCCTGCGAGGACACGCGCCACACGTTGCGGCTGCTGAACCACTTCGGCATAAAAAAGCCGCTGCTCTCGTGCCACGAGCACAACGAGCGCGAGCGCGCGGACGAGATCATGCGCCGCGTCGAGGAGGGGCAGCGCGTCGCGCTCGTCTCCGACGCGGGCACGCCGGGCCTCTCCGACCCGGGCGCGATAATCGTGCGCGAGGCGATAGCCCGCGGCCTGCCCTTCGACGTTCTGCCGGGCGCGAACGCTCTGCTCCCCGCGCTGCTCATCGCTGGAATCGGTATGGAGTCCTTCGTCTTCGTCGGATTTCTCAAAGGCAAAAAAGACGAAAAGCTCGCGCGCCTCGCAGAGCTCAGAAACCTGCGCGAGACGCTCGTATTCTACGCCGCGCCGCACCATCTGCGCGAAGACCTCGCGCTCATGGCGCAGGGCCTCGGCGACCGCCGCGCCGCGCTCGTGCGTGAGATAAGCAAGCTCCACCAGGAGCGCATAGAAGGGACGCTCGCCTCCTTTTGTGATACAATGCCGGAGGAAAAGATACGCGGCGAGTTCGTCTGCGTCGTCGATGGAGCGCGCGAAACGCAGGACGAAGCGGACGAAAGCGACTGGCGCGAAGAGGCCGCGGCTCTGATAGCGGCGGGCGCGTCGACGAAGGCCGCCGCCGAAGAGATAGCGTCGCGCTTCGGCGTGCAGAAAAACAGCGTAAAAAAATTCATAATAGAAAATTGCATCAGGGAGGCATAAGCGATGTCAGGAAAACCATTTTACATCACGACGCCGATATACTACGTCAACGACGTGCCCCACATAGGCCACGCCTACACGACGATAGCGGCGGACGTCCTGAGCCGCTGGCATAAATCCGGCGGCGACGACAGCTATTTCCTTACGGGAACGGACGAGCACGGGCAGAAGATACAGACCGTCGCCGAGAAGAAAGGCATAACGCCGATAGAGCTCTGCGACGAAGTCGTGCAGAACTTCGAGCGCCTCTGGAAAACGCTCAACATCCAGAACGACGACTTCATCCGCACCACGCAGCCGCGCCATGAGAAGGTAGTGCAGGAAGTATTCCGCCGCCTCATGGCCTCGGGCGACATATACAAAGGCGAATACGAGGGCTGGTACTGCGTCCCCTGCGAGACCTACGTACCCGAGGCGCAGATGGCCGAAGGGCAGACCTGCCCCGACTGCCACAGGCCGCTCACGAAGATGACGGAGGAGACCTACTTCTTCCGCCTCTCGAAATACACAGAGCCGCTTCTCAAATTCTACGAAGAGCACCCCGACGCGATAATGCCGAAGGAACGCTACAACGAAGTCGTCAGCTTCATAAAGAGCGGCCTGCGCGACCAGTCCATCTCGCGCACGACGCTCAAGTGGGGCATCCCGCTCCCCGGCGACGAAAAGCACGTCATCTACGTCTGGTTCGACGCGCTCATCAACTACATCTCGGCCCTCGGCTTCCCCGAGCCCGGCGAGAAATGGGAAAAATACTGGCCCGCGGCGCGCCACCTCGTAGGCAAGGACATCATCCGCTTCCACTGCGTGATATGGCCCGCGATGCTCATGGCGCTCGGACTCACGCCGCCCGTCCGCGTCTTCGCTCACGGCTGGTGGACCGTCGAAGGCGAAAAAATGTCGAAATCCCTCGGCAACGTCGTCGACCCCTTTGAAATGGAAAAACTCTACGGAGTGGACACCTTCCGCTACTTCCTGCTCCGCGAAGTCCCCTTCGGACACGACGGAGACTTCTCCGAGCTCGCGCTCGTCCAGCGCATCAACTCCGACCTTGCGAACGACCTCGGAAACCTGCTCTCGCGCTCGCTCCAGATGATCGACAAATACCGCGAGGGAATGCTCCCCGCCTTCGGCGGACAGACGGAGCTTGAAAAAGAGATAGAAGCCCTCGGCGAAAAGACCGCCGCGGACATGGACGCGCTGCTTGACCGCTTCGCCTTCGACGACGCGCTCAAGACGCTCTGGGGCTTTATCGGCCGCGCCAACAAATACATCGACGAGACCGAGCCGTGGAAGCTCGGACGCGAGGGCGACGTCGAGCGCCTTGACACGGTGCTCCGCACGCTCTGGGAAACGCTGCGCCTCTCCGCGATACTCGTCGCGCCCTTCATGCCAGAGACCGCCGCGCGCATATGGGGCCAGCTCGGCCTCGAAGGCGAGCCAGCCGACGGTGCGCGCGCCGCGTGGAAATGGGGCGAGGGCGGCGAAGGCGTAAAGGTCAACCGCAGCGGAATCCTCTTCCCGCGCATCGACATTGAAAAATGGAAAAAAGAGAAAGAACAGCGCGACCTCGAAAAACGCGCGAAGCTCGACCCGAAGGCCTTCTTCAAATATCAGGAGCCGAAGCCGCAGATCGAATACGACGACTTCGCAAAGCTCGACCTCCGCGTCGCGCTCGTTGAAAAAGTCGAAGTAGTGCCGAAAGCCGACAAACTCTACGTGCTGAACCTCGACCTCGGCAGCGAGAAGCGCGTCATAGTGTCGAGCATCCGCGAGAACTACAAGCCCGAAGAGCTCGAAGGCAAAAAAATAATAGTCCTCTGCAACCTCAAGCCCGCGAAATTCCGCGGCGTCCAGAGCAACGGAATGCTCCTAGCCGCCGAAAGCCCCGAAACGCGCCAGGAAGTCCTGACGCTCCTCACGGTAATGGACGACTCAATCCCAGCCGGAAGCAAAATAAGCTAGAGCGCAGGCCGAAGATAATACGAAACAAACGCCGCCCAAAAGGGCGGCGTTCGTTTATGTATAAAAATCAGAACCACCGGCTTAGCCGGTGGTATGGCCCAGCCCTATAAGGGCATATTACCGGCAGCTCTAAACGAGCTTGAAAGTCCGCCAACCACACCACTTTCCCGGGCGGCTCCTAAAGGAGCTTACCGGGAATCTTTTTTGCCTGCGTTGACCGGCTTACCCGTAAACGGGTCTGCCGGCTCAAACAAACTCAGCTGGTCGGCTTGATAGTCCTCTTTCAGCTGGTTCCTGATATACTCCGCTATTTTCTTCTGATTGCGCCCTACTGTGTCTACGTAATACCCTCTTCACCAGAAATGTCTGTTGCCATATTTGTATTTCATATGTGCAAAAGGGTGCTTAAAATTTTTCCAATCTTAGTTTTCAACCTGCCGTAGATAATCTGTCTTCTAAATTTCGGAGCAAAGACTATGTGATATTTGCAATTCCATTTTGTATGTGCTGGGGTGTCATTGCCCGTATCTGGGACCTCCTCTGTACTAAGACGGTTGACGGACCTTCTATACTACGTTAGAGGAGCTTCAGCTCATAGCTATAAGCTGAATGAACTCCCGGCATAGCCGGGAGTTTTCTTTATACAACAAAAAGGACTTTCGGAAAATCCCGAAAGTCCTGTATTTCCAATGGTGGGCGATATTGGGTTCGAACCAACGACTTCCACCGTGTGAAGGTGACACTCTACCGCTGAGTTAATCGCCCGCCGCAACAGTTAGATATTATATCGGCAAAGCCGTGATTTTTCAAGAGCGGCGGCGTGGCAATTTGCGAATGCCGTCATCGCTGCCGAAGCGCAACTTTTGAGATTTGCAGCAAGTTCTTTACTTTTGCGTTTGTTTCGCTCTGGCCCGCTACAAAATCATCGCGCCGATTTGATACACCGCAAATGTCACGAGCCATGCTACGGCGAGCTGGAAGAAGGCCGCGAAGCACATCCAGCTCCAGCTGTTCGATTCCTTGCGTATGGTGCTTAGCGTTGCGGCGCACGGGATGTAGAGCAGGCAGAATACCATCAGGCAGAAGGCGTTGAACTGCGTGAAGCCTATGGCCTGGAGCTCGCGAGCGAAGGAGAACATCCCCTCCGGCGAGCTGGCGTTGACTATGCCGAAGAGGACGGCGCAGCTCGATACGACGACCTCCTTCGCCGATATGCCGGCTATGAGCGCCACGTCTATCTGCCAGAAGCCGAGGCCAATCGGCTCGAAGAAGGGCACGAGCAGCTTGCCTATGATTGCGCCGAAGCTTTTAGACATGTCCGTGGAATATCCGCCGGGGCCGAAATTGAGCAGCGCCCATATAATCAGCGTCGCGACGAATATAGTCGTCCCCGCCTTGCCGAGGTAGTCCTTCACCTTTTCCCAGACGTATATCGCGACTGTGCGCGAGTCGGGCGTCTTGTACTCCGGCAGCTCGATGAGCAGATAGTTGACGTTTTTCTTTCTGTCGAGCAGGTGGATGATTGCGGAGACGGCTATCGCGACCGCGATGCCGATGAGGTACATTGAGTAAGCCGCCGCCATTGCGTTGTCGCCGAAGAACATTTCGGAAAAGAGTATATAGATGGTAAGCCGCGCGTTGCAGCTCATGAACGGCGTGACGAGCATGACCTTGTAGCGGTCGCGCTCGTTTTCAAGCGCTCGCGAGGCCATTATCGCGGGCACAGTGCATCCGAAGCCGAGCAGCATCGGGATGAACGCCTTTCCTGAGAGGCCGAGCCTGCTCATGACGCCCTCCATGATGTAGGCGACGCGCGCCATGTAGCCACTGTCCTCAAGCAGCGCAAGGCATAGGAACATTATCAAAATGTTCGGCAGGAAGGTGACGATGCTGCCGACTCCAGCGATTATGCCGTCGATGACGAGCGAAGTGACGACCTCGCCTGAGCCCGTTGCGGCGAGCAGGCTGCCCGCGATGCCGGATATCCAGTCGATGGCGGCCTCAAAATATCCCTTTATCCAGTCTCCGACCGTGAAGGTGAGGAAGAAGATGACCGCCATGATGCCGAGGAATATCGGGATGCTCCACAGCGTGCTTGTAAGAACTCTGTCGGCGTTCTCCGTGAGCATATCCTGGCGCTCTTTGTGGAGCATGACCTCTTTTATTATCTCGCTTATGAAGTCGTACTTCTGGTTGATGATGTCCGACTCGTAGCTCCTGTCGAGCACATCGGGCAGCTCTACGGGATATTTCGCGCATATCTCTTTGTCGCCTTCGAGCAGCTTCAGCGCGTGCCAGCGGTAGTTGATCAGGTCCGGATAGCGTTTCTTGAGCTCGGGGATGAGCAAGTCTATCTTATCCTCGATGGCGTCGGAATAGACCATCGCAAATTCCGAGTGGTGGTCGTGGGCGTGCTGGGATGTGTACTTATGGATATGGATAAGCCTGTCCGTCGTCGCGTGGTCCTTGTGGTGTATCGCCGCGTGGAGAAGTACGTCGAGGCCGCGGCGCTTGCGCGCCGAGACTGGAATGACCGGAATGCCGAGCATCTCCGGCAGGCGGTGAAGGTCTATCTCCATCCCTCGTTTTTCCACGATGTCCATCATGTTGAGCGCGAGCACTACCGGCCGTCCAAGCTCCAGAAGCTGGAGCGTGAGGTAGAGGCTGCGTTCCAGCGCCGAAGCGTCTACGACGTTGATGACGACGTCCACCTCGCCGCTCATTATGAACTGGCGCGAAACGGTCTCCTCCATTGTGTACGAGGTGAGGCTGTACGTCCCCGGCAGGTCCACAAGGCGGATGTCGACGTCGTGATCCTTTATCGCGCCCTCCACCTTTTCTACAGTGACTCCGGGCCAGTTCGCCACCTTTAGGTTCGCCCCGGTGTAGGCGTTGAACAGAGTCGTCTTTCCGCAGTTCGGGTTCCCGATGAACCCTATAGTCATTTGTTCGCTCATTGCGCGAGTCTCACTTCTATATTCCTGGTAATGTTGCTCCCGAGCGCGAAGCGCGTCCCGCGGAGCTTTATGATTAAAATGCCATCGCCCTTCCTGTTCAGGACGGAGACAGATGTCTCGTTCGTCATGCCGAGCGCTTCGAGCCTGCGCTCAAGCTGGAAGGGCAGATTCATTTTTTCGACGACACAGGTCTGGCCGATGAGGGCGTCCTTCAGAAGCATATTTTCCCCTCCTAAGAAACTATGCGGAATTTCAACCGCAAATTTCATTCTACATTGCAGAAAAACGGTAAGTCAACGATAACTATTAGCGGAATGCAACGCAGCGGCGGAGAAAAACGCGTCCGGCATGCTGAGAGAACGGCTGCATTTTCTCCTTGCCTAAAAGGAGAATGCAATGTAGAATTCTTCTAGCCGTGAAGCGTGCGGGAATGGCGGAATTGGCAGACGCGCAAGACTTAGGATCTTGTGTCCATGACGTAGGGGTTCAAGTCCCCTTTCCCGCACCAAATTAAAAAGGCCGCGAATTTTATGTTGACAGAAACGCTTTTTCGGATATAATAATTCGCGTGCTTTGGCAGAGGCAGTGAAGTTGCGCCTGTAGCTCAGTTGGATAGAGCAACTGCCTTCTAAGCAGTGGGCCGGGGGTTCGAGTCCCTTCAGGCGCGCCACTTTCATAGCACAGGGCACAGGCGGTTATGGTGAGTGTAGCTCAATTGGTTAGAGTTCCGGATTGTGGTTCCGGCGGTTGCGAGTTCGATTCTCGTCACTCACCCCACTTTTTTGATGGATCGTTAGCTCAACTGGCAGAGCATCTGACTCTTAATCAGGGGGTTACAGGTTCGATTCCTGTACGATCCACCATTTTTTTAAATTGGATAGCTTCTTTTGTGTGGATCGTTAGCTCAACTGGCAGAGCATCTGACTCTTAATCAGGGGGTTACAGGTTCGATTCCTGTACGATCCACCATTTTTTTATCCTTTTACCTTTAACTCCATAAATTCCCAATTAAAAACAAACGGCGCCGCGAGCCGAGAATTTGTCGTCTTGTCTCGCGTTTGCTCTTGCTATATCATTTTTACGTAGACTGCGCCGAAGCCGGCGCGGCCATGTCTGTATGAAAAGGAGCCTGAAAGATGGGACGATTCTATTCAAATTCCGCCTTTGATATATTTTTGAGAGCGACCGGGCGCGCAAGGCCGCGCGGCGTTGCTGTGTGCTTCGCGGCCGTGCTGCTGGTTCTCTTCTGCTTTGCGAGCCAGGCGAGCGCGATGTCTGCGCGCGAGTTTTACCGCTACGCGAAAAAATATAAATGTCAGAATCCCTTCGCCGCCACCGTGCAGAGCGCGCACGAGACGGCGAACTGGACGAGCGAGCTCTGGGTGAAGGCGCGCAACGGCGCGGGCATAAAGGCGGACAAGGCGTGGCGCGCGGCGCGCAAGCCAGTCTATAATAAATCGAGCGTCGAGCACGTCGGCAATCGCAACGTGAAGCGAGTTTCCGCTTTCAGAAAGTATTCGAGCACGAAAGCGTTCCTCAAAGACTACGCAAAGAAGATAAGGGAAGATTATCCGCAGTCCGCGAAGCAGAAGGACAACGTCTGGCTCTATTTCGCGGGGCTCTACAAGGGACACCACGGCAAATGGGCGACCGACCGCAACTATTATTCAAAGCTCGTCACTAAAGCGGTGAAGATTGCGCCGCAGATATACGGCTCAAAGTGGAAGACGAAGCTGCGCTCGCAGTTCAAGAAGGCGCAGAAGCGGCTGGAGCCGTGGCAGGCGCAGGCCGTCAGAAAAGCGATAGGCTAGCGTCATGGTCCTCGGCATCGGCGTCGATTTGTGCGACATAGGCCGGATGAAGAAGGCCGTCGCGCGCGAGGGCTTCGCCGTCCGCGTCTTCTCGAAGGGCGAAATCAAGTACGCCGAGGGACGCGGAGACCCAGCGGCCCATTACGCCGCGGCCTTTGCAGCCAAGGAGGCCCTCGCGAAGGCCGGAGGCTGGGGGCTCGGCGCTATGGGGCTCGACTCCTGCGAGGTTGTGCGGACGGAGCGCGGGCCGCGCTTTGATTTTTCAGAAGCGTTCAAAAAACGCCTCGAAGACGAAGGAATAAAGAAAGTTTTTCTGAGCATATCGCACGAGGCCGGCATGGCCGTCGCGATGGTCGTTCTGGAGGGGTAACAAAAAATGAAAAATTTCTATATGCCGTCCGACGTGCGCGCGGCGGACGGAACAGCCGCGGAGCGCTATAAGGTTCCGTCCGTCGTGCTGATGGAGAATGCCGCACGCGCGGCCGCGGACGCGGCCGAGGCTATGGCGCGCGGGGACGGCCCGTTCGTCATACTCGCGGGCCACGGCAACAACGGCGGCGACGGTTTTGCGGCGGCACGCCATCTCATGCTGCGCGGGCATCGCGTGACGGTGCTTAAAACCGCGGAGGACGACAGATATAAAAACGATGCCGCGGTAAATCTACGGATAATCCGCGAGCTTGAGGGAGCTGAGCTGCGCATAGCGGACTCTTCGTCGCTCGACGACCGCGAGGTAAAAGAGCTGCTACGCGGCGCGGCGGTCGTTCTCGACGCGCTTCTCGGCACCGGGACGACAGGCGCGCCGCGCGGCGAAGCTGGACGGCTGATAAAACTCTCCGCCGGATGCGAAAATATCTTGGCGCTCGACATACCGTCCGGAATAGACCCGGAGTGCGGGGCCTGTTATGAGCCGTGCGTCCGCGCCGCCGCGACGGTGACGTTCCTCGCCCCGAAGAAGGGCATGGCCTTTTCTCCGGCGCTCGAGGCCTGCGGCAGGATAATAACCGCAGACATCGGCGTCCCAGCTTCAAAGGTTCTTCCGCAAACCCCGGCGCTTTCCTTATATTGTGAAGAAGATATAAAAAATATGCTCCCGCCGCTTTCGCGCTCGATACACAAGACCGAACGCGGCTCGCTGTTTATATGCGCGGGCAGCGCAGCATACCGCGGCGCGCCTTTGCTTGCGGCGCTCGGCGCTCTGCGCGCGGGGGCGGGGCTCGTCTACCTCGCCGTGCCGGAATTCATGGCGTCGGAGATTTCCGCGGCGCTGCCGGAGGCCGTAATCCTGCCCCTGCCTGCGCGCGGAGGCGCGGTCGTCGCGGAAGAGGCCGAGGCGATGATAGCCGAGTGGATGCCGAGATGCGGCGCGGCGGCGATTGGTCCAGGCGTGGGGCGCGGCGAAGAGGCGGGCGAGCTTTTCTCGTGGTTCTGGAACAACTGGCGCGCGCCTCTGCTTATAGACGCGGACATGCTCTATTTCTTCGCGCGCGATTTGGGCAAACTTGAAGAACGCACCGATGTCCTGCTGACGCCGCACGGCGGCGAGGCTGCGCGAATACTCGGCGTCAGCGCCGCGGAGGTCGGCGCGTCTCGCGAAAAATCCGCGCGCGCGCTGACGAAAAAAGCGGGCTATGCGCTGCTGAAAGGGCGCAATACGCTGATAGCCTCGTCGTCCGGCGAGCTGCGCATGATAGCCGCCGGTTCTCCGGCGCTCGCCGTCCCCGGCTCGGGAGACGTGCTGAGCGGTGTAGCTGGCGCGCTTATGGCCTCAGGCCTTTCCGTCATGGACGCGGCGACTGCGGCGGCGCTCGCGCACGGCGCGGCGGGGGAGAGGCTTGAAAAGAAAAACGGGCTGCGCGGCACGCTCGCGCGGGAGATAGCCGATGAAATTCCTCAGCTCCTGCGCTAATTCCTTCTCGATAATCAGCGAAAGCGCCGACGACACGTTCCTCGCGGGACGCGCGCTCGGCGAATCGCTCTATCCCGGCCTGCTGATACTTCTGAAGGGTGAGCTCGGAATGGGCAAAACGCGCTTCACGCAGGGGATAGGCCGCGCCTTGGGCTACGACAGGGTCAAGAGCCCGACCTTCGTGATAATGAACGAATACGATGCGGACGTCCCCTTCCTTCACGCGGACCTCTACCGTCTTGGGGACGAGGATGAAATAGAATCGCTCGGCATAGAGGAGTACCTTGACGACGGCTTCGCCGCCGCCGTCGAATGGGCGGAAAGATGGCGCGAGCGCCCCGAGGAGAGGCTCGAAGTCGAATTGCTGCCGGTTCCCGACGACGCGGAGGCGCGGACGATCGTTTTCGAGGCCTTCGGAAAACGCGAGGCGGAGCTGCTCGCTGTGATAAAAGAAAAATTATTCCCCGGAGAGGATAAATAATGGCTGTACTTGGAATAAACTGCGCGGGACGCTGGACGAACGTCGGCGTCGCGGAAGGCGGCGCGATGCTCGCCGAAACCAACAGAGAGCTGGCGCGCCGCCAGTCCGAGCTGCTTCCGTCGATAACGGAAGAGACGCTCGCGGCGGCGGGCGTCGCGCTCGAAGACATATCTTTAGTCGCGCTCGGTACCGGCCCTGGCTACTACACCGGCATCAGAGCCGGAATAGCCTACGGCGCGGCGCTCGCGCGCGCTATCGGCGTGAAGGCCGTGCCGCTTTCGTCGCTTGAGCTTTTCGTCTGGGACATGAGGGATGAATATGAGCTTCTCGCGCCCGTCTTCCGCGCGCGGACGTCGCACTGCTACGCGGCGCTCTACGAATCGCGCGGCGGCGCGCTGAACGAAGTCGTCGCGCCGTGCTTCATCCGCGTCTCCGAGCTTGCGGAAAAGCTCGCCGCATATCCTTCCGCCGCGATAGTGTCGCCGGACATTGGGCAGTATCCGGCGCTCGCGCAGTGCGGCTGCGCCGTTGTGCCGCGCGAAAGCGCCTCGGGCGGAGCCTGCGCCGTGATGGGCGGCGGACGCGCCGCGCTCGCCGTCGCTCCGGAGCTGATACGCGGGACGTACCTCCGCGCGCCCGACATCGGGCCGACGAGTTTATAAAATATTTTCAATACTCGTAAACTGTCAGAAAATAGAGAAATCACGCTACACCTTGAATATAGCCGAAAGTTTTGGCATAATTAACGCAGTTATGCCAATCATATATCATCTCTGGTTGACAGACAAAACTGATTAGATGTGTGGAAGGAAGGTGGGTCTTTTGGCGAAGAAGTTCAGCATCGAGGTAGTTGAGAAATGGTGCAAAGGATGCGGCCTCTGCGTCTCTATATGCCCCAAGAAGGTTCTCGAACTTAACGACAGGGTTAAGTGCGAAGGCGTGCGTCAGGACGACTGCATCGGCTGCCGTCAGTGCGACAATATCTGCCCGGACCTGGCAATCACAGTTAAGGAGCGTGAGCAGTAATGGCTCAGAACGAATTCTGGCAGGGCAACAAAGCCATAGCTATGGGCGCTATCGCCGCCGGATGCAGATATTTCGGAGGCTACCCGATCACCCCGTCGACGGAAATCATGGAGGTTATGTCCGAAGAGCTTCCTAAGCTGGGCGGCAAATTCGTCCAGATGGAAGACGAAATCGGCGGCATCGCTTCCGCCCTCGGCGCGTCGATCGCCGGCAAAAAGGCGATGACGGCGAGCTCCGGCCCCGGAATCTCGCTCAAGCAGGAGCTTCTCGGATACGGCTACATCGCGGAAATCCCGCTCGTAGTCGCCGACGTACAGCGCGGCGGCCCGTCGACCGGACTCCCGACGAAGGTCTCCCAGGCCGACGTAATGCAGGCCAGATGGGGAACCCACGGCGACCACGCCACGATAGCCTACGCTCCGTGCTCCATCCCTGAGTGCTATACGCTGACGATAGAGGCGTTCAACATGGCCGAGCGCTTCCGCCAGCCCGTACTCGTCATGGCCGACGAAGTCATCGGACACATGCGCGAGAAAATCACCATCCCCGAACCCGGCAGCTATAAAATCGTAGACCGCAAGAAGCCGACCGTCGCTCCGGACGACTTCATCCCGTACCGCCCGGACGAGGACGACGTTCCTCCGATGCCGGCCTTCGGCGACGGCTACCGCTGGCACGTCACGGGACTCACCACCAACGAGTGGGGCTTCCCGACGAACGACGCGCCCGACATCGACCTCAAGGCGAACCGCATCATCCGCAAGGTCGACCGCTACCGCGACGAAATAGTTTCCTACAGAGAAGACTTCATGGAAGACGCAGAGATAGTCGTAGTCTCCTACGGCTCCGTCTCCCGCTCGTCGCTCCGCGCCATCCGCGAGCTCCGCGAGCAGGGCGTCAAGGTCGGACACTTCCGTCCCATCACCATCTGGCCGTTCCCGGACAAAGAGATCGCCGCGTTCTCGAAGAACGTCAAGCACATCATCGTCCCCGAACTCAACGCCGGACAGCTCGTCCACGAAGTTGAGCGCGCCGTCAAGGGCAACTGTGAAGTCCACGGCAAGAGCCTCATCAACGGCGAACTCTACAAGCCTGCGGAAATTATGTCCTTCATCAAGGAGGTGGCGTAACGATGCCACGCGAAGACGTTAAGAAACTTCTGCGTTCCAAGTTCATGCCCCATATCTGGTGCCCCGGCTGCGGACACGGAATCATCATGCACGCCATACTCCGCGCCCTCGCCGACCTCCAGATACCCAAGGAGCAGATATGCATTTCGTCCGGTATCGGCTGCTCGAGCCGTATGCCCGGATATATAGACGCCTGCACGCTTCACACCGCGCACGGACGTTCGCTCGCCTTTGCGACCGGCGTTAAGATGGCGAATCCCGAGCTCACGATAGTCAACGTCATGGGCGACGGAGACGGAACCGCCATCGGAGGCAACCACTTCATCCACGCCTGCCGCCGCAACATAGGTATCACCGCCGTAGTCATGAACAACAACATCTACGGCATGACCGGAGGCCAGGCCTCCCCGACGACGCCGGAAGGCGCCTTCGCCGCCACCGCCCCGTACGGCGCCATCGACCCCGTCTTCGACGTTTGCAAGCTCGCCGAGGGCGCCGGAGCGACCTTCGTAGCGCGTGCCACCGTCGCCAACCCGATGCAGTGCGAGCAGATACTCAAGAAGGCCATCGAGCACCAGAAGAAGGGCTTCGCGGTAGTCGAAATCGTCACCTACTGCCATACGCAGTTCGGACGCAAGAACAAGCGCAGCCGCCCGACCGACAACATCAAGTACCTCAAAGAGCACACCGTCCTCAAGGCCCAGGCCGACAAGATGTCGCCCGAGGAGCTCAAGGACAAGATCGTCGTCGGCGAGTTCGTCAACATAGAGACCGCCCGCGAGTACACCGACCGTTACAACGATGTAATCGCTCGCGCGCAGGGAAAGGCATAGGAGGTTCGGATCATGGGCGATCGTTTTGAAATTCGCGTTGCTGGATCCGGCGGACAGGGAGTCATCCTCGCCGCGGTGATCCTTGGTGAGGCAGCCGCTCTCCGTACGGAAGGCCTCAACTCGGTGCAGAGCCAGGCCTACGGGCCGGAAGCCCGCGGCGGCGCTTCCAAGTCGGAAGTCGTCTACGACCGCGGCGAAATAGACTACCCGAAGGCGGCTCATCCGAACCTTCAGGTAATCCTCACGCAGAAGGCGTGCGACACCTACAGCCATGACACGGCTCCCGGCGCTACGGTCATCCTCGACGACTTCTTCGTCACCGACCCGCCGAAGCTCGACGCCGACATCTACCTCCTGCCGATCGTGCGCACCGCGCGCGAGAAGCTCGGCCGCGAGATAGTCGTCAACATGGTCGCGCTCGGCACCGCCGCGAAGGTCCTCGAAGACAAGGGCCTCGTGCAGCCGCAGGCCGTCAAGGACGCCATCCTCGCGAGAGTACCGAAGGGAACTGAGGAGCTCAACGAGAGAGCCTTCGACGAAGGCTACAAGATGATGTCCGACGCGGTAGCCGCCAGAAAGTAACGGCGCGCCGTAAAGACAGCGAAACATAAAAGCGGCGGGGATTTTCCCCGCCGCTTTTTCGTATGCGCGATTTACAAATTTTATTTTCGGATGCTGCGCCCGCGTCCTCTCATGTCGCGATTGGCGTTTACGCCGGTTAGACAGAATGGCAAAAATAAATCGCACCGGCTGCGCTTCGGCGAAGCGATACAGTCCAGCCGAGAAAACGCGGCTTGATGAACGGAATTCGTTCAGCAGTCCGTACACAAATCGCTGAACAGTTCTTTTGCGGTACGGCACGCATCCGCATCGAAAAGCGCGATGTAAACCTTCATGTCGTTATCTTGCAGGAAAGCGCTTATCGTCTCCACGGCGACTTGAAGCGCCCGGTCCTTCGGATAGCCGTAAACGCCCGACGAAATCAGAGGAAAGGCGACCGTCTCACAGCCGCGCTCCTTCGCGAGCTCGAGCGACGTGCGGTAGCAGGAGACGAGCTTCTCGCGCTCGCCGCGTCCGCCGCCGCGCCACACCGGGCCGACCGTGTGGATTACATATTTGCAGGGCAGATTATACGCGCCCGTGACCTTCGCATCTCCGGTATCGCAGCCGCCGAGCAGGCGGCACTCGTCGAGCAGCCGCGGCCCCGCCGCGCGGTGTATGCAGCCGTCCACGCCGCCGCCTCCGAGCAGAGAGCTGTTGGCGGCGTTCACAATCGCGTCCACCTTCATCTTCGTTATATCGCTGCGCACAATTTCAAGCGGCATTACATCATCCCTCCCAAAATTTCAATCTTGCCCGCCTCGCGGGAAAAACAGCCGAAAGACCAAAATCCCCGCGCCCGCGATAAGCCACAGGTCGGCGGCGTTCATCCACAGCGTCCCGAAAAACGGACATGGCAGCGGCAGCCAGTCGACGACGCGGCCGTAGACGAGCCTGTCCGTGAAATTTCCCGCCGCGCCCGCGGCAAGCAGCGCAAGCGGCGCGCAAAGCTCCGCGCCATTATCTCCGCGCAAAGCGCGCGCGAAAGCAAAAAGCATAACTGCGAGGACGGCAGCGTTCATCAGCGCCGAAGCCTCCGCTCCGCACTCGCGGAACAGGCCGAAAGAAACGCCCTCGTTGAACGACAGCGCGCGCCCAGACGCGAGCGCGAAGCGCTTGACCGCCGCGTCCGCCGCGTAAAGCAAGAGAGCGAAAAATATATAAAAGCGCCGTCTTCCTGCCCGAAGCACCGTCGTTCACCACGCCCCTCAAAATCCGCCGCGCGGGCGGAATTTATAGCGCCGCGCGCCATATCAATGGTATAGTATCACACATGAGACAGGGAGATATACTTAACGTAACGATAACGGGACTCAACAACGAAGGCGAGGGCGTCGTCCGCGTCGGAGACGAGGGATTCGTCCTCTTTGTGCCGGGAGCGCTCCCCGGCGAAAGCGCCGAAGTGCGCCTTGTGACGAAAAAGAAAAACTACGGCGTCGCGAAGGTTCTGAGCCGCGGCGGCGACGCTCCGGCGCGCGCCAAGCCGCGCTGCCCGCTCTTCGGACGCTGCGGCGGCTGCCAGCTCCAGCACATTTCCTATGAAGAACAGCTCGCGATGAAACGCCGCACAGTCGAAGACGCGCTGCGCCGCATAGGCGGATTTGCGGAACCGCCCGTCGCCGCATGCGTGCCGTCGCCATCCGTATGGGGATACAGAAACAAAGCTTCGCTCCCCGTGCAGTCCGCCCGCGGCGAAAACTTCGCGGCGGGCTTCTACAAAACGCGCAGCCACGAAATAGTGCCATACCGAGGCTGCCCCGTGCTCTTGCCGGAAATTGACGAAGGACTGCAAAAAATAACGGCGGCGCTGCGTGCCGCCGGCTTCCGCGGCGCGCGCGAAAACGGAGGACGCCCCGCGGGCCTCGTGCGCCACATCGTAATGCGTCAGGCGCGCTTCACGGGAGAAAAACTCATCGCCGTCATAGCGACGCGCCGCCCGTCGGACAAAGAGCGCGCGCTCCTCTCACGCGCCGCCGCAGGAATAAAAGGCCTTGCCGGCATCGTCTGGAACGTCAACGCAAACCCCGGAAACTTTATATGGGGCGGCGAGACGGTCACAATCTGCCGGAAGCCGGTAATAACGGAAAAACTCGGCGAATATTCGTTTGAGTTCGAAGCCTCGTCGTTCTTTCAGGTAAATTCGGAACAGGCGCTCGCGCTCTACCGCCGCGCCGCGGCCCTCGCCTCGGAGGGCGGCGCGCGCGAAGTGTTAGAACTCTACTCCGGCGTCGGCAGCCTCACCGCCTTCCTCGCCGCGTATGCCGGGCGTGTCACCGCGGTCGAAAGCTGGCTCCCCGCCGCGAAATACATAAAACAAAACATCGCCCGCAACGGCATGGACAATGTCGAGCCGCGAACCGCGCAGGCCGAAGACATAGCCGAAGAGCTCGCCTCGCGCCGCTTCGACACAGTAGTCCTCGACCCGCCGCGCACAGGCTGCGATGAAAAAGTCATCGACGCGATACTGAAAATATCCCCCGAGCGCGTCGTCTACGTCTCCTGCAACCCAGCGACCTTGGCCCGCGACGCAAAGCGCCTCGCCTCCGGCGGCTACAAGCTCTGTGAGGCGACGCCCTTCGACATGTTTTCGCAGACGGGGCATGTGGAGACGGTAGTCTTGATGTCACGGGTGAAAGACTGACTGCCGAAAAAATGCCGTATTTCTGGGCTTTTCGTGCATCTGACCGTCAGCGGCGAGGAGCGAAAATGGCCGCAAAAATCGCTCCGTGGGAACATATCAAAGGAAATGTTCGGAGGGTTGAGTAGGCGGTTTAGATGTCATGTGGTTGAGTTAGTGGTTTAGATGTTTTTGCAGTAGGGTTGAAGCTGTGGCTTGGATGTTGATTAAGAAGTGAGGACTGAGTATGATTCTTGAAACAGAAAGACTTATCGCAAACCGACGAAAATCATGTTGTAAGGATACACTGTCTGGGTACGATCAAGGCAACGACATCAAAATAGTCATTAGACAGACCAAGGCTCCCACACTGCCATCAGCGGCAGTAAGGAAGCCTTGCTTTAAGCCTCGATATTGATTGTAATGCCGGACTTGAATTTCACGGTGAAGTGATCGTCAAAAACGGTGATCTTTGCAATTAGGCGGCTGACCAGCGTCTCATCAAACTCTGTGATGGTGGAAGGCTGGTTCTTGACGAAATCCTGCAGGTCCCGGATCTGCTTCATCTGTTCATCTTTGATGACGCTGTCTACCTCAGCCTGACGACGCTGATCCCGGAGTCGGAGAATCTCGTCCGCTATGGCGTCGTAATCGTCCTTCTGGTTGACCTTCTTCAAGAGCTCCTTTTGCAGCTTGCTCAGGCGCTCGTCTATGACCTCCGGTGAGAGGACGTCGCCCTGCAGAACCACCGTGGCGATGTTGGCCCGCAGCGTTTGCAGGAAATCATCCTTCTGGCAAAGCACCCGGTTGATGGCGTCGATAACCACCTGCTCCAGAAGTGTTTCGTTCACCGTCCGGCTGTGGCAGGCGTGGCCGGTAGCCTCCAGCCGTGAGCAGCAGCGCCAGACGATGGATTTGCAGCCTCTGTTGTTCCAGTGAACGCGCCTGAAAAACTCACCGCATTCATCGCAGATAACAATCTGTGAAAAGCAGTGCTTGCAGGAGTAGCAGTGGCGTTTGCCGTTGTCGCTGGTGTGAACCACGCGTCTGCGGACCAGTTCCTCCTGCACCAGTAGGAAGATGTCTTTCGGAATAATCGGTTCGTGGTCGCCCTCCACGTAGTACTGCGGGACGGTGCCATTGTTCTTGATGCGCTTCTTTGTCAGGAAATCTGTGGTGTAGGTCTTTTGCAGAAGCGCGTCACCGATGTACTTTTCATTCCGGAGAATCTTGTTGATGGTGCTGGTGTGCCACTTGCTCTTGCCCGCGCCGGTGAGAATGCCGTCCGCTTCAAGCCCAGCGGCGATTTTATCCATGCTCAGGCCCTGCAGGTATTCCCGGTAGATGCGTCGGACGATTTCCGCCTGCTCCGGCTCGATGACCAGATTGCCGTCAGCGTCTTTGGTGTAGCCGAGAAAACGGTTGTGGTTGATCTGCACCTTGCCTTGTTGGTAGCGGTATTGGTGCCGCGAGAGTGTGAACAGAACTCTGTAAGTTAGCAACCAGGCCGCCCTGCTATGGTAGACTTGCCTAGGAGGGCGATTTATTATGTCACGCATCAGCAAACAGCAGAGTTCTTCAGATGAGCCTAAGAAAACCAGGCGGCAGCGCCGTTCCGAGATGAGCCCGGAAAAGCGCGAGTTCCTCCGCAATTTCGTCGGTATGTACGATATCAAGACGGCGGCGGATCTCCAGGATGCCGTCAAGGACCTTCTCGGAGACACCATCAAGGATATGCTCGAAGAGGAAATGAACGAGCATCTTGGATACGAGAAGTATAAACATTCAGACAACCCCGACAGCCGTAACGGATACAAATCAAAGGAAATCATGAGCAGCGCTGGCAGCATCACTATAGACGTTCCTCAGGATCGAGGCTCAGCCTTCGAACCAAAGGTTGTGAAGAAGGGACATTACAAGCCGGCTGCGCGTAGCGCATTCAAAAATATCCTCAGCCGGCGCAGTATGCGGGGGCGTCTGCCGTAGAAGGATATCAACGCCATCGAGCAGAAGATAATCGCCATGTACGCACGAGGAATGACGACACGCAATATTTCCGACACTATCATGGATATATACGGCTTTGAGGTGTCAGAGGGATTCATTTCAGACGTTACTGATAAGCTTCTGCCTAAGATACAGGAATGGCAGTCACGTCCGCTCGAAGATGTATATCCGGTAGTCTTCATCGACGCAATTCACTACGCTGTAAGGGACGAGGTAGGCGTACGCAGGAAGGCTGCGTATATTGTTCTAGGCATATCTGCGAGCGGGCACAAGGACGTTCTTGGCATCTACATTGGGGAGAACGAGAGCGCGAAGTACTGGCTTTCTATCCTTAACGAGCTTAAGAACCGAGGCGTAAAAGACATCCTTATCGTCTGTGCCGACGGCCTTACCGGCATCAAGGATGCCATAGAGGCGGCCTTCCCGCAGATCGAATATCAAAGATGCATTGTACATCAAGTCAGGAACACGCTGAAATATGTAAGCGACAAAGACCGCAAGGCGTTCGCGAACGACCTCCGCAGGATATACGGCGCACCCAGCGAAGAACTCGCCCTTGGCGAGCTTGACCGAGCCGCTGAGAAATGGCAGCAGAAATATCCTAACTCGATGAAATCGTGGTACAAGAACTGGGACGCCATATCTCCAATCTTCAAATTTTCGTCAGAGACAAGACGCGTCATATATACGACGAACGCCATAGAGAGCCTGAATTCCATATACCGGCGTCTGAACAGCCAGCGCAGTTCATTTCCCGGAGACCAGTCTTTACTCAAGGCGCTGTACCTCGCCACAATGGAAGCCACGAAGAAATGGAGGCTTCCAATACGCGACTGGGGCAAAATATACGGAGAACTGTCGATAATGTACGAGGGGAGGCTGCCTGAGTAGCCGTGACTTCATGCTAAAAAACGATACCGGCGTCAAATTGAGAAATTGACGCTTAGCGGCCTATACCCTATAGTAGAAACGGACGGCGCCTGCCGGGAAGAGACACCGTCACATAAAAATCAGCTGCCACAGCAGTGGTGGTCTTGGATAACTTACAGAAAGATCTTCACAGGCTCACATGCACGGGCGCGACCGTCCGCGCAGACTGCGTTTATCATGGCCTGATACTTTTTGACACTGGACTTGGCAAGTTGCTGTCTGAGCATAAGTACTCGCTGCAATTCCAGAGGCGCGGTTTTGATAAGCTCCGCTACGATTTTTTTACCGAGGCTGTCGGTTTCCAGACCATTGTCGGAAAGCCACTGCTTCATTTGTTGCACGCTGTTGGGATTGTCGAGCTCCGTCAGCTCACGCATGGCATCTGTCAGCTCTGCGCGGGAGCGGGCATCCATATCAATAGCCTGCCTGACCAGCGGAAGGTCGATAGCCACGCCGCGATCATTGATTTCCTGATCGATGTGATATTCATCCCAGACAGAGTCCGGCACCGGGAACTTTTGCAGGCGCTCCTGAATGGACATCTCGGCCTCGACATCGCGGACGTTATATCGCTTGAAAGCAGCCCATTTATCCGGCGCGTGATAGGGGTAGTTTCTGGTGCGCTGGCCGTTTGCTTTTGTCGGAGCGCAGGGCTGGCAGAAGAACTTGATCAGGTCCTTGCCCTCGGTGAGCTTTTGCTTCTCCAGACCGAGGACCGCGCCGACGCCTTCGAGGGAGAGGGGCAGGCCCATTGTTGCTGACCAGATCATGGAGCAGCGCCAGCTTTCCGGATTGAGGTATCGGGCACACTCTGTCGAGAGTGGATGATTATCATGGAAGGGATCGAGGCTGATACCCAGATTCTTTAAATGCTGCGAAAGACAGATGCGTTCAAAGTTCGCGTTAAAGGCCCATTTGATAACGGCATCATCCGTCAGGGCTTCCATAACGTCTTCCGGTATCTTCTCACCACAGGCAAGGTCGATCACCTGCACCGGCCCGGAGTCCACGCTATATCCAAACAGCAATATCTCAAAATCCGGCGCTTCCACATATCGGTAAACACCGGACTTTTGCAGACTGATACTGCTGTAGGTTTCAATATCAATACTCAAAGTTTGCATATCATCACCATCCTTAAAAAGGGCTGGCAGCGAGGGTACGCCACCAGCCCACATGCATTATTTCAGGGCTTCCATACGTTTCTCGTGGTATTCGTCGTCCTGCAGGGCCTTTTTCTCCTCGCGCTTTTCACGCTTGAAGTCATTGATGACCGTCTGGATGGCGACCACGGCCCAAGAGAGGACCACGATGCAGAAGCACCCGATCAGGATGTTGCAGAGAAGAGATGAAATCATAACCGTGTTTTCCATGAGTGTGCGCTCCTTTCCTTAGTTGAGAAAATCATCATCGGCATCGGTGGAAAAATCGGACTCGGCGCTTGCTTTGCCGCCGAGAGGCTCACCGGCGCGGATCAGCTGCAGGTTGTTGAGGCCGCAGGCGATGCCGCGATTGCCGTTCGAGTTGAATGCGTACAGCGTGATGCTGGCGCGGCCATAGACACCGGAATAAACCTCCGAGCGTGTAAGCACAGGATTAAGGTCTGCGTCCACAATACCGGGTGCCGTAGCAGAGTTGGCATTGATGAAGTAGGCGTTGGCATAAGCCGGAGCGTCCGGGCGCTCCACATCACCGTCACGGAGAGGCGTCTTGATGGATGTAAGAGGCGGTACGCTCTTGGAGTTACCCTTGAGCTTGGACTCGCCTTCGGCATAGGCAGCTTCAATAGCAGCCTTGATCTTGGCGATGGTCTTGGTATCGGACTTCGGGATGATGAGGCTGACGCTGTACTTCGGAGCGCCGCCGTTGATAGACTTCGGTTCCCAGATGTTGGCGTAGCTCCAACGAGTGTCCTCACCGGTGATGACCTTCATGGGATTTTTTACAGTAGTGTTCTTAGACATAATCTTGTCCTCCTTAATTTTCACTGAAATCAGATTTTGCATTGTTCATGGCCGGACGCTTGTCACTCTCCGGCACCAGAGTAGGTTTGCCCTGCGGCTTTTCAATAAGACCGGCAAGGACTTCTTCAAAGCGGGCTTTGCCGAGGAGCTTCTGCATGGCGGTAACGCCGAGGAGCTTCCGCTCATACGGATCAAAACCGGCTTTGGTGACTGCCTCAGCAACGGCAGCGTCGTTTGTGTATTTTCTGTTGGAGCGGCCTTCGACCAACTTCCAGCCGGACCATTCCTTGCCGCTGATCGCCTGCTGGAGCGCGTATTCCTTTATGTCGGATGCCCATGTCACCAGATCGTCGACTTTGGAGAGAATGCCCTCCACGTCTTCGTCGGTGAGCAATGGCGCCAGCTTAAATTCATACTTCGCAAGCTCCAGATTGGCAGCGGCACGAGCGCGGCAGGTGTTCTTGGCCTTACAGAAACCACACCATTCTCCGCAGAGGAAGTTGCCGTCACCGGCAAAGGCAAGATCGGCAGCGGGCTTCAGAACATCCTCTGCCCATCGGAACAGGTCCTCCTTAGAAAGCTCGTAGGTTGAAAGGTTATCCCGGCGCGGCTGGTAGATCGTCAAACGGACGGTGCTGATGTCGTAGATGTCATCGAACAGCTCCAAAGCGCCGAGCGCGTAGCACATCATCTGCGGGTTTTCTTCGGCAGAGACCAGCACGCCGAGGCCGTATTTGAAATCGATGATCTGCAGGGTGCCATCCGCGATAATGATGCAGTCGGCGGTTCCGAAGCCCTGTTCTACCCAGCGGGAGAAGTCGACACGCTGCTCGATCAGAACGACCGGATCACTGCATGCTTCCTTGGCGGCTTCCACCTGCTTCAGCACATAGGCCGCATAGCCGGTGGCGCTGTCGTCCATTTCCTGATCGTAGTAAGTCAGGCCCTCGGTGGGATCGTCGGCCTCTATACCCAGCGCGGTCTTTAGCTTGAATTCACACAGACTGTGGGCATCGGTACCTTCGGCAGCGTAGTCGCTTCCTTTATCCTCATAGCTCTCGGAGAGCCTTGCGGACGGCGGGCAGTGAATCCAGCGTTCAGACGATGAAGCGGAGAGTAATGCGTGTTTATTTGGCATGGTCAAGTCCCTCCACATCTTTCAAGAGTGCGCTGTAGTTCGCCGGATCAACACCGGAGAGCTTGGCGGCACCGTACTTCTGAAGCAAGGCACGAATTTCAGCCGTGTGACCTTTGCGGGACATATCCGCCAATACAGCGCGGACATCCTCCAGCTTCAGTTCCGGTTCCTTTGCGGGTAACGGTTCAGCAACTGCGGGCTCAGCGCTAAACTGACGGGAAAGCCAGTCGGCAGCATCGTTAATAGCGGCAGCAGCATTTCGGAGCTCTTCGATGGTCATGGCCATATCGCCCATTTTGCTCATAATGTTTTCCTCCTTCCTCGGATTTGCTTTGTGCAGCAAGGACTGTGAGCTTCCTTGCCAACCTTGCGGATACGTGACTGATCGCGGTTAATACCTCGATGACTTCTGCGTCCGCAGGGCTCTTGTTGCGTGCTTCGTACATGTCGTTCACCTCCGTTCCGGAGCTTGTGGTTTCGTGCTCCTTACACTTCCCACTGGAGGTGAGGCAGGCGGTTTGACGAAGGAAGGAAGAAATTTTTTGAAATAGAAAAGCAGCGGGCCAAAACCTGCTGCTCTTTTCATATATGGAAGGCTTTTATTCGGAAGAAATCCAAAGTGTCAGTGAAAGTGTCAGAAGTATCACTGTTTCGCGGTTTCAGCCAATTTCGAGTGTCATTTAAAAACCGTATCTTATGTGTGAAGTCATTAAGAAAGGCGGTGAATCAGATGAGTAACTCTGAACGCGAGATGTGGGAAATCAATATCGATAATGCTGCTTCGCGGGTTTGTTCAATTTATGGAAGCTCAGTGGCAGAGTCGGTATTCCAGCGTTATGACGCACATGGTTTTCATGATCTGAATCCCTGCTACTACGCAGAGGTATTTGGCGATCTTGAGATGATCGCAAACGACGATTAAATAACTGTCCCGGATATGACATTAAAAGGTCTGCCTGAATATCGGTTCACCTTCTCTGTGGCCACGGAGGTGCGTTCGCAACTTATAGGAGGGCGAAGCAAATAAATAGAGTGCCAGCTGCGAACGGCTGGTCACCGGATGAAGCGGAGATTTCCGCGTGAGGTGACCAATCTATGAAATACAGAACTGGCAGCCATACAGGTGATATCCGCTTCGGCATCGATGCCGGAAGGAGAAAAATTGTATGGCAATCAAAGACAACAAATGTAAACCGTATCGTATTTACCTCAAAAGCACTCGTGAATGGGTTGAGGTAAGTGAAGAAATCTATCGTGAACGCACCCGTTATTATGACGCTTTCCGCAAACGCCAGCAGTCTCATGGACAATGCGTATGCCCAAAGAACAAGTTCTGGCTTTGTGATGGGGACTGTTATAATTGCGAATTCCGTAAGGCCGGGGATACACTATCCTTGGACTATCAGACGGAAAACGAAGACGGAGATACGTGTTCACCAATCGAAACACTCAGCGACAATGCGCCATAAGTAGAAGAAATAATCTGCGACCAGATTGAGCTTGAACAGCTTTTCAAGAGGCTGGAGCAGATTATGCCTGAAGCAATAACCATCGGGAAACTGCGACAGGAAGGTATGAGTGATAAGGCAATCGCAAAAGTGATAGGAATCAAGAGAACAACATTCAGGTCTCGTCTGGACAAGGCAAAGGAAATGCTGGTTTCAGAATTCCCAGACCGCTTCCATTCTTAATGACAGAGTCCGGCTGCCAATCTGGTGGCCGGGCTTTTTAAGTGATTCTTTGTCTGTTTATGCGTGTTAATGACTGCATGGGGTTGATTTTTGTGATTTTTTGTGTTATAATATACTATCAATCTGTTTTGAAAGGAGAGGTTAGGTCATGAAGCTTGAGACACTATGCGGCGGAGTGAAGCCTTCCTGCCCTAATCTAAAAAGCCGAGAAGCATTTATTGATGGGCTTTTTGAAGCCGCCGGTCAGAAGCCTTACATCTCTGTTTCCTATAAGAGAAACCTGTGTAACGGAACAAAGCCTTTCACGGTAGAGCAAAAGAGTCCGCTTCGTGGCCGGGATAATCTTCAGTCACTCACAACGTTTTTCAACAAGGCTATTGCGGATACTCTTGTTACAAATGTTATTGCAGCCTTCGGAATCCCGGAAAAAGATATTCCCGACAAGAATGCTCTTTGCTCCGCGCTTGCGCATCAGATGCGACTGTTAATAGATAGCGATGACGAGGACGTAAGCGATATTCTTACTGTTGAATATCAGAAGACAAAAAATGCTGCTCCGACAGATAACGCAGCGTCTCAAATCACGTCGCTACCGCCATATCCGGGAGACAGCATTTATATGAAATCAAAATGGCGTCCCGTTTATTCCGTTGGCCTTGACGAGATATTCGAGCACACATGGGTGTTTGATAATGTCGGAACACAAACATGGACAGGGAGACGGCTATACTTCTCAAATCATGACGAAGTCAGGCCAAGAGCCGACTCGAACTATATTGATATTCCGGATACGCCGCCAAACCATAGCGTAAGGCTAACGGTACGAATGGATGCAAGGAGTTTTGAAGAGAAATCTGAATGCAAGTGGATCATGATTGATAGCGAGGGAAAGGACTGCTTCCCGAATAGCAGTCAGTTTACGATAGTTGTTGATGTTACGTTTCAAACAGGGATTTAATTGGAGGTTTGTACTGTGAACGATATGAATGTCGAAAAATGGTCAACATTAAAGGAAGTACAGGCATACCTTGGGGTTGGTAGAGAAACCATTCTCGCATGGATCGCCAAGAGAAATATGCCTGCTTACAAAGTCGGCAGGCTATGGAAATTTAAATTGTCTGAAGTGGACGACTGGATTCGTTCCGGAGGTGCATCCGACGACAAGGTTGATGATAAAGAAGAATCCGAAGAATGAGTCCGTTTTTTTAGGACAGCACATTCGGTACGCTTATATTGGCTGAGTGTAGCCAGAGAAAATCAGAGTCAAGAAAGGAAAAATGTATCATGGACAATCAAGTGCATAATCAAATAGTAAGCTTTATATGGGGAATTGCAGATGACTGCCTGCGTGATGTATATGTGCGCGGCAAATATCGTGATGTCATTCTCCCGATGACGGTCATCCGCCGTCTGGATGCCATGCTGGAAGAAACAAAACCGGCAGTATTGGCTATGAAAAAGCAGCTCGATGCTGCAAAGATCGATAATCAGTGGCCTGCGCTATGCAATGCAGCTGGACAGGCTTTCTGCAATGCATCGCCCTTCCTGTTGAAGGATTTGACCAGTCGTGCCAAGGCGCAGACACTCAAAGCTGACTTTATAGCATACCTTGACGGCTTTTCTCCCAATGTGCAGGTGATTCTGGATAAGTTCAAATTCCGAAATCAGATTGATACGATGGTGGATGCGGATATTCTCGGTGCAGTCATTGAAAAGTTTACATCCTCTGACATTAACTTGAGTCCGAATCCTATTTACAAGGACGACGCGAAGACGATCCTCAAGCACCCTGGTCTTGATAACCACGGCATGGGTACTATTTTTGAGGAGCTGATTCGGAAGTTTAATGAAGAAAATAACGAGGAAGCCGGCGAACACTGGACGCCTCGTGATGTTGTCGAGCTCATGGCCGACCTTGTGTTCATACCGATTGCCGATAAAATCAAAGACGCTTCCTATTCCTGTTATGACGGAGCCTGCGGTACTGGAGGTATGCTTACTGTTGCTCAGGATCGACTTCTGACGCTTGCGCATAGACGCGGCAAGGAAGTAGCAATTCATCTTTTCGGGCAGGAAATCAATCCGGAGACTTACGCTATCTGTACTGCGGATATGCTGCTGAAGGGCGATGGTGAAGAGGCCGAGCATATCATGTACGGCTCCACGCTTTCTGATGACCAGCACGCTTCCCGCCAATTTGACTTTATGCTCTCAAATCCCCCCTACGGCAAGAGCTGGAAGACCGACGCAGAGAAGATGGGCGGCAAGAAGGATATATTGGATACGCGTTTCAATGTTTATTTATCTGATACTACAGAGATACAGATGCTCCCTAAAACCAGCGATGGCCAGTTGCTATTCCTACTGAATAACATCTCTAAAATGAAAAAGGAGACTGAACTCGGAAGCCGTATTGCTGAAGTTCATAACGCATCTTCATTGTTCAGCGGAGATGCCGGGAGTGGGGAAAGCAATGCCAGACGTTTTATATTTGAGAATGACCTTGTTGAAGCGATTATCGCTTTACCAGAGAGTATGTTTTACAACACAAGTCTTGGCACATATATTTGGGTGTTGACCAACAAAAAGGAGGAGCGTCGTAAGGGCAAAGTTCAGTTAATCGATGCGACAGCAATGAAATCTCCATTAAAAAAGAATATGGGGAAAAAGAGTTGTGAACTAACACCAGACCTTAAAAAGGAAATCGTGAAAATATTCCTTACCATGGAAGAGAGTGATGTCAGCAAGATTTTTAGCAATTCGGATTTTGGCTTTTGGAAAATCACCGTACTTCAGCCTCAACTTGACGAGGACGGAAGTGTTGTGGTTGATAAAAAAGGCAGACCTGTGCCCGACAAGGAAAAAACAGATACGGAGATTATTCCGTTTACATATCCCGGAGGTATTGATGGCTTCATGGGTGCTGAGGTTAGACCTTATGCACCTGATGCTTGGGTGGATGCAAAGAAAACACAAATAGGTTACGAGCTGAGTTTTACAAAGTATTTTTATAAGCATGTCACGCTTAGATCAATGGAAGAGATAGTGGCTGATCTTCGTGGCATAGAAGCAGAAACAGAAGGAATCTTAAATACCATAGTGGAGGGACGTAATGATTAACAAATATCAATATCAGGACGTTTCCGAAATATGGGTAGATAAAATCCCTTCTCACTGGGAAATGCTCCGTCTAAAGCGAATTTTGCAAATTCGCAAAGAAAAAAATAATCCGGTTGTAACAGATTTCATTTTATCCCTTACAGCGAGTCAAGGTGTGGTTCCAGTAGCAGAAAAAGAGGGTGCCGGTGGAAACAAACCAAAGGATGATTTAACAAAGTATAGCGTCGCAAGGAAAAATGACTTGCTCGTGAATTGTATGAATGTGGTAGCTGGCTCAGCTGGTGTATCTAAATGGGATGGTGCCATTAGCCCGGTTTACTATCCTCTTTACCCACGTGATGACGACAACTGCAATATTTGGTATTTTCATTATCTATTTAGACTTTTGCCGTTCCAGCGTAGTTTATTAGGACTTGGGAAAGGCATCCTTTTGCATGAATCGAGCACAGGTAAATTGAATACAGTTCGTATGCGTATTTCAATGGACTACTTAAACAACGTTAATCTTCCGTTGCCTCCGAGAGTGGAGCAGGATAAGATCGTCGCTTATTTGAATTGGAAAACATCAATGATTAATAAGATGATTTCCTCAAAGAAGCGCGAGATCAAATTGTTAAAGGAATACAAGGAATCCGCTATTAGTTACTATGTTACACATGGCTTGACCGAGACAGAAATGCGTCCCACAGAGATATACTGGCTTCACGAGGTTCCGAAAGGATGGAGTGAAACAAAGCTCAAATATCTCCTGAAAAAACACAAACGTGAAGTCCCTGAGAATGCGGAACTTCTGATTTGCTCAAATAGTGGTGATGTGAAAAAAAGAGGCGACTCAAAGCTCGGTTTAGTTGCTTCATCTGATGATATTTATCAGGGAGTACAGCGTGGAGACTTGTTGATTCATGGCATGGACACTTGGCACGGAGCAATTGCTATATCTGATTATGACGGAATGTGCACGCCGGTGGTTCATGTTTGTACATGTAATCAAAGCAAACGTTTTGTTGCTTACTATTTGAAGATGATGGCATACACAAAGGTCTATAAAGCAATATCTAACGGAGTCCGGCAGAACACCAGCGATTTTAGAAGCTGGGACAAAGTCGCAAACCTGTTGATAGCTTTTCCTGATTTCGAAGAACAGGAAAAGATAGCTGATTATATTGATGTAATTGTTAGCGCAGTGGATAACACCGTTGCTGACTATGAAAAGCAGATTGAGCAATTGCACGAAATGAAGCACCGCGTGATTTTAGATGCTGTGACCGGTGGAGTGGATGTTCGAGAGGTTTTGATTCCAAACTATGAATTTGTGGAAGAGGACGAAGTTGCAGATTCTGAGGAAATCGAAAGTGAAGATAAAGATGAAGTAGACGAGGAACAGGAGGATTAACAATGGCTTTTACCAACACAAAGGAAAACGGCCTTGAATCCTTAATTGTGAAGTGGCTAGTTGAGCAGAACAGGTACGAAGAAGGAACAAACTCCGACTATAATAAAGAATACGCAGTCGACGAAACACGTCTGTTCCGGTTCCTACAGAACACGCAGCCGAAGGAAATGGATAAGCTGGGCGTGTTTGCCTCGGACACTAAGAAGCGCCAGTTTCTGAACCGATTGTCTGGAGAAATCGCCAAGCGTGGTATCATTGATGTGCTTCGCAATGGTGTGAAGGTCTACCCGGCAGACCTCATCATGTTCTATTTGACGCCGACCGAGAATAACCAGCAAGCCAGAATCATGTATGAGAAAAATATCTTCAGCGTGACGAGGCAGCTGCGTTATTCGCAAGATGCCGGAAAGTTGGCGCTGGATGTTTGCCTGTTTATCAACGGCCTTCCGGTCATCACGATGGAGCTGAAAAACCAGCTCACAAAGCAGAATACGGAAAATGCTGTCCGCCAGTACAAGGAAGACCGCGATCCGCATGATCTGCTGTTCTCCTTTAAGCGATGCATGGTTCACTTTGCCGTGGACGATGCTACGATTCAGTTCTGCACAAAGCTCGCTGGTAAGGATAGCTGGTTTCTGCCGTTCAATAAGGGCTACAACGACGGTGCAGGAAATCCGCCGAATCCGGACGGCCTTATGACAGACTACCTTTGGAAGGACATCCTTACCAAGAAAAAACTGTCTCGCATTATAGAAAATTACGCGCAGGTCATCGAAGAGGTGGACGAGGATACCAAAAAGAAATCCATCAAACAGATCTGGCCGCGTTACCATCAGCTCGATTGCGTAGAAAAGTTGCTTGCTGACGTGCAGGAAAATGGTGTCGGAAAACGGTACCTGATCCAGCATAGCGCTGGAAGCGGAAAGTCAAACTCTATCGCATGGTTGGCTCATCAGTTAATTGGACTTGAGAAAGACGGTCATCCGATGATCGATTCTGTCCTTGTGATTACTGACCGTCGTATTCTGGATAAGCAGATCCGTAATACGATCAAGCAGTTTATGCAGGTCAAGAACACTGTGACATGGGCAGAGCATTCCGGAGACCTGCGTAAAGCCATACAGGATGGCAAGCGGATCATCATTTCCACGATAGAAAAGTTCCCTTACATCATCTCGGAGATTGGACAGGAACACAAGAATAACAAGTTTGCCATCATCATTGATGAGGCGCATTCCGGTCAGAGCGGACGCAACTCCGCGAATATGAATCTGGCGCTTTCCGGTCTTGCTACAGACGATGAAGCAGATAACGAAGACAAGATCAATGCCATGATGGAGGGCCGCAAGCTCGTATCCTCTGCCAGCTACTTTGCCTTCACTGCTACTCCGAAGAACAAGACTGAGGAAATGTTCGGTGTTGCCTACGAGGAAGATGGCGAGATTAAACACCGTCCGTTCCATGTTTATACGATGAAGCAGGCTATTCAGGAAGGCTTCATTCTTGATGTGCTGCGTAATTACACGACCATCGACAGCTGGTACAAGATCATGAAAACGGTCGAGGATGATCCGATGTTCGACAAGAAGCGTGCGCAAAAGAAGCTGCGTGCTTTCGTCGAGGGCAATCCTGACGTTATCGCTAAGAAGGCTGCTATGATGGTGGAGCATTTCCACGAGCAGGTTGTTGCCAAGAAAAAGATCGGCGGCAAAGCTCGTGCAATGGTGGTCACCGCCAGCATTCCGAGGTGTATCGAATACTACTATGCAATTAACAAGTGCCTTGCAGACAGGCACAGTCCGTATAAGACCGTTGTGGCTTTTTCCGGTGAACACAAATACAACGGTCAGGAACCGGCATTGACGTCAGCTGCCATGAATGGATTCCCGGATGCCAAGATTCCGAAGGAGTTCAAGAAAGATCCATATAGGATATTGATTGTGGCGGATATGTTCCAGACCGGATTTGATGAACCGCTGCTGCAGACGATGTATGTGGACAAGCCACTCTATGATATTGCTGCGGTTCAGACGCTTTCCCGCTTGAATAGAGCGCATCCCGGCAAGGATGAAGTATATGTTTTGGACTTCGCAAACAAGACCTCTGTGATTGAGGAGGCGTTCTCGAAGTTCTACAGAACAACGATTCTTTCTGGGGAGACCGATCCAAACAAGCTGTATGACCTGATTACCATTATGGAGGAATATCAGGTGTATGACGACAGTGATGTTGAAAAGCTGGTAGATCTTTTCCTGAGTGGCGCAGAGCGTGACCGCCTTGATCCGATTCTGGATGCCTGCACAGCTGTATATAAACAGCTTGAGCTGGATGATCAGATTAAGTTCAAGAGCGCCGCGAAGTCCTTTGTGCGTACATACGGCTTCCTTGGTGCAATTCTTCCTTACGGAAATGTTGACTGGGAGAAGCTGTCGATCTTCCTGAACCTACTGATACCGAAACTCCCGTCTCCGCGTGACGATGATCTTTCAGAAGGCATCCTCCAGACCATTGACCTGAGCAGTTATCGCAATGAGGCGCAGGAGGCCATCTCCATCAAATTGGAGGACGCAGATGCTGAAATCGCGCCGGTGCCTGCAGGCAAGGTTGGCCATATCGTTGAGCCAGAAATGGATTTGCTCTCTAAAATCATCATGGACTTCAACGATATGTTTGGAAACATCAACTGGAACGATGCGGACAACGTGCAACGCCAGATTCTGGCCATCCCTGAGATGGTTTCTAAGGATAAGAAATATCAGAATGCCATGCGGAATTCTGATGAGCAGGAAGCTCGGACCGAAAGTGAAAGAGCACTGCAGCAGGTTATCTTCTCAATCATGGCGGACAATATGGAGCTCTTCAAGCAGTTCCAAGACAATCCGTCGTTTAAGAAGTGGCTTTCAGATTTGGTATTCAACCTCACCTACAATCCAGAGGGCAAGGAATATGTGATGCCCGCATCGGAACATAAAGGTGTTGTATATGACTTCCAACCGCAGGAAACGCTTATGGTAGCAGAGGAACCTGCTCAATATGGAAGCAAGAAAGATGACGAATAATATGTAACGAGGTGTCTTATGGGCGCAGGACTGTCTAAAACATTAAAAGATAAGGACATGGACAGGATTTTTATGGAGGTTCAGCATAGCGAGAACCTCGGTTTATCCTGCCCAGAACAACTGCGCCTATTTCACTTGATTGTCCGAGACAGCAAGTTCTATAGAGACGACGTTGAAACATGGCTGTATCGCAATATCAGCAGGTATGTTCTCTCTCGTGCAAAGTTAGAACAGTTCCGTCAGGACGATGATCTGGATGCGGCTATTGAGCGTGCCCTGCAGATGATGCGTGAAAACGGAGCAGCTGATGAAAAAGGCAAAGGCAACGAGCTCGGAGAGATGATGGTATATGCTTTTCTGGAAGGAAAGCTGAATGCCTATAAACTCATGAGCCGTGTAGAGCTTTCAACAGATCTGTCACAATATAAGAGTGTAGCTGAAAGCATACACATGCTCTCAGAAGTTGATGACGCAGGAAGCCCATATAATCAGATGGTTTTTGGAACGTCCAATATTGTCGGTGACCTGAAAGAGGCCATTGATAACGCTTTTGATGCCATCCTGCGCATTAAGGACCACTCATCGCGTGAAATCCAGATGGTTGA
>DHCMC07803__coassemble_576_pt1 | contig 59330 bp, 62 predicted proteins | sample DHCMC07803__metabat2_low_PE_027 | metagenome-assembled genome bin DHCMC07803
TTTTTGAATGAACCAGTCGCCCGCTCAAGTTGCACGTCTGTTCTTTTTACCTTCTCAACTTCAGCTTCGCTTCGGCGCTTGCGCGCCCCCGCTCCGCTTCCGTCTCGCTCCTCTGTATTCCCTTGTCATGGTGCCTCGCCGCTCTCTTTCAGGCCCGCCTCGAGGTTTCCCTCAAGACCGCCCTCCCGCGGCGCAACGAGAGAGAGTATATTACGCGCCCTCGAATACGTCAAGCGTTTTTTTATAGGACGCACGGCATCGTGCGAGGAGGTTTTTTGCGTTTTTCCGCGCGGCGACGAGATTAAAAATTTTTATTTTTCCTGAAATTACTACTTTGCGCGCGCGCCGCGGTGTTATGATTAGCTTGCGGGACGGAGGCTGAACGCGGTGAAAAATCTGATCTTTATAAACGGGACGATGGGCGCGGGTAAGAGCGCTGTGTCGCGCGAGCTTAAAAAAATTCTCGCTCCGTCGTTTTTCCTCGACGGCGATTGGTGCTGGGATATGGAGCCGTTTGTCCCCGGCGCGGCGGAGCGCGCGCTCGTCCTGCGCAATATCGCCTTTCTTCTTAACAGCTATCTCGCCTTCGACGGCCGCGGCAATGTTATTTTTTGCTGGGTGATGCACAAGCGCGCCGTTGTCGAGGATTTGCTGGCGCGGCTGGATTTATCGGGCGCGAGATTTTTTCTTTTTACGCTCGACGTTTCGGAGGCGGAGCTTATGCGCAGGCTTTCGCGCGACGTTGAGAGAGGGCTGCGCGACAGCGGAATCGTTGAGCGAAGCCTTGCGCGAAGGCGCGAGTTCGACGCCTTCGGCGAGGTTGTGCCGGCTGACGGAATTTCGCCGGCCGAGGCGGCGCGCGCCATAGCTTCCGCGGTGCTGTCGGGCGGGGCGCGATTTTACGAGAGGGGAGCATACGTATGGAGTGGCAGGTAAAGACCTTCGACGAGCTTACGAAGCAGGAGCTTTACGATATTTTGAGGATGCGGAGCGAGGTTTTCGTCGCGGAGCAGAGTTCTCCATATAACGACGTGGACGGCGCGGATTTCTGCGCGCTGCATGTTTTCGCCTACGATGGGGATGCGCTCGCCGCGTCTATGCGCGTGCTTCCGGCGGGCGCGACTTTCGAGACGCCGTCGCTCGGGCGCGTGGCCGTCGCGCCGGCCTGCCGCGGGCGCGGGCTTGCGCGCGATATGATGGAGCGGGCGGTTGAGCTTGCGCGCGCGGAGTTCGGGGACTGCGCGCTGACGATAGGCGCGCAGGTTTATTTAAGGGAGTTTTACCGCTCTTTCGGTTTTGTCGAGATTTCGGAGCCTTACGACGACGCGGGCGTGCCGCACGTCGATATGAGGCTCGAGCTTCGCGGCGCGGGCCGCGCTTAAAAAGGAGGACTGTTTTCTATGGCGAGGATTTTTCTTTCGGGCGCGTCGGGCAATGTCGGCAAGGCGCTCGTGCGAGAGATTGCTGCGGGCGGCGAGTTTGAGCTCGCGGGCGGATGGTGTCTCGAAGCGGGCGAGGATTTGGGGACGCTCGCGGGAATCGCGCCGCTCGGCGTGAAGGCCTCGGCTTCGCTCGAAGAGGGCGTCGCGGCGTCGAAGCCGGACATCGTCGTTGAGTTTTCGGCGGCGGCCGTGATGGAGAGCAATCTCGAATGTTATCTGCGGCTCAGCGCGGACGCGGTGATAGGGACGACGGGGCTGAAGCCGGACAAGCTTGCGGAGCTCGGCGCGCGCGCAGCAGCGCAGGGGCTGCGCTGGTCGGCTCTGCCGAATTACGCGCTCGGGATAAACCTCGTTGCGAAGTTCCTGCGCGAGGCGCGCGAGTATTACCCCTACGCCTCGGTGACGGACCGCCATCCCGCGGAGATGGGCAACGCGCCGAGCGGTACTGCGGCGATGCTGGCGGGAATTTTGTCCGAGCGCGAAGCGGGAACGATTAGAAGCAAGGAGACCTACGACGGCGCGCTCGGCGCGAATATCGGCGGAACACAGCTCTTCGCCGAGAGGCTTTCGTACCCGGGGCCGTTTTCGGGGCATACGATAAGGCTCGCGCGCAAAGATGAAGTTATAACGATAAGCGTGGACGACTTTTCAAGCGGGGTTTTCACGGGCGGCGTGCTGATGGCTGTGCGAAAGCTGCTTTCGTCGCCGCGCGGCGTGTTTATCACGAGCTTCGACGAGCTGACGAAATGACGCAAAACAGCCGCCGCACGTTCGACGATGTGCGGCGGCTGTTTTTTTATCGGGCTTTTCTCTAATTTCCCCTGAATATGAAGAAGACCGCTCCGACCATGCAGAGGGCGGCGTAGAGGTAGTTCATCGTGAGCCGCTCTTTCATTACGAAGTAGGAGAAGGCGGCGAAGACGGTCATCGTTATGACTTCCTGGATTATTTTGAGCTGCGGGAGCGTGTAGACGGTGCTGCCGATGCGGTTCGCGGGGACCTGGAAGCAGTATTCGAGAAAGGCTATGCCCCAGCTTATGAGCACCGCGAACATTACCGGCTTCGCGGCGAGGTATTTCAGATGTCCGTACCATGCGTAGGTCATGAAGACGTTGGAGACCAACAGCATGAAGAGGGGCAGAACGTGACGCAGCATTCCTAATCATCTTCCTTTTTATTTCATTACTGATGTCACAGCATAAATCTGCGTTTTTCGCGCGGCCGCAGGCCGTTATCGCAGAATTTGCGCGCGTACACGGGCACACGCGAATGGCATTATATCACAAGCGCGGCGGCGAAGAAGATGTTTCTTTTATAAATATCACGCGCCGCGCGTTACATCGGGAGCTTCGTCTCTTTGTAGCCCGCGGGGATTTTGAAAAATTCGTCCTTCACGCCGCGGCTTCCGTATTCGAGCACCTCGGAGAGCTCGTCGTTCACGCGCCACCATTTGAGCGTGTCGGTCATCGGCAGGAAGTAAAGCGTCTCCTCCGTACCGTCCTCCCAGACGATTTTGTCGAAGTCGTAACGCGCGCCGTTTATCTTCCCGCTGCCCGACGAGGCCGTAAATCCTCCGCCGCCGGCGGCGCGCTCGAGCGTCTCCTCAAACGGCACGACGGCTGGCGCGGAGGGCGCGACGACGTAGCTTTTCGTATCGTGCGAGATTATCGTGACGTTCTGCGTCCTAGCGTCGTAGAGCGTGCTTATGCGCCCGCCCGGCGATTCCACGTCCGTGTAGGCCATGCCGCCGCTCGAGGCAAAGGTCACGGTCGCGCTTCCATCTTCCGTGCGCGTCCTGTATTTCAGATAGACGGGGTTCTGCGTCGCGTTGAGAGCGCGCAGTACGGCCCGCGCACGTTCGCCGGGCTTCGGCGGGTTCGCCGCGTCGTATTCGCGCGCCTCCGCCGGCGCGGAAAATGCAAGCGCCGCGGCAAAGAGCAGAAGAACGGCTGAAATTATCTTTTTCATTTTATTTTTACCTCCGGGCCTTGCGCAGATGTACGCCCCGTATTTTATCATAAGCGCCTGAAACGGCGGGACGCGCCTTGACAGCGCGCAAATGTTTCAAATATAATCCCCGATAATTGAACATGGAGCAGGCGACGGCCCTTTCGGGCCGTGGGGCCGGGCCGGGACGACAACCCGGCAGCGGGAAAGGACGCAGCGCCCGCGGGACCGTTTGACGATCTCGCGGGCTTTTTTATACGGCGCCCGCAGCGATAGTCGGAGGAGAGACGAAAATATGACGAACATTCTTTTGAAGCTTTTTATAAAAAACTGCGAGGATACGCAGAATCCCGCGGTCCGTTCATCAATCGGGAAGCTGGCGGGGCTGACCGGCATCGTCTGCAACTGTCTGCTGACGGTGTTGAAGCTGGTCATCGGCCTGCTCGTCGGCTCGATGGCAATCATCGCGGACGGCGTCAACAACTTGTCGGACGCGGCGTCGTCCCTCACGACGCTGCTCGGCTTCCGCATGGCGCAGCGCCCCGCCGACAAGCAGCACCCTTACGGCCACGCGCGCTACGAGTACCTCTCCGGCCTCGCCGTCGCGGCGCTGATTCTGCTCATCGGCGCGGAGCTTGTGAAGTCGTCCATCGCCAAGATTATAAATCCGGAGCCTATCGACATCTCGGCGGCGACGATAGCGCTGCTCGCCGCTTCCGTCGCGGTGAAGCTCTGGATGTCGGGCTTCTACAAGACGCTCGGGAAGAAAATAAATTCGACCGCGCTCTACGCGACCTCGGTCGACAGCCGGAACGACGTAATCTCCACCTGCGCCGTCCTGCTGGGCTGCCTCGTGAATTACCTTTTCGGCCTCAACATCGACGGATACGTCGGCCTTGCCGTCGCGATTTTCATTCTGTATTCAAGCGTGGGCATCGCGAAGGACACAATCTCGCCGCTGCTCGGCCAGCAGGCCGACGATGAACTGGTGGACAAAATCACGGAGCTGGTGCTCTCCCATGAAAAGGTCCTCGGCGTCCACGACCTGCTCGTCCACGACTACGGCCCCGGACGCTGCTACGCCTCGGCGCACGTGGAGCTGAGCTCCGACGAGGACCCGATGGCCTGCCACGACATAATCGACGACATAGAGTGCGACGTGCTGGAAAAGATGAACGTCCACTTCGTCATCCATTACGACCCCGTCGTGCAGAACGACGCGGAGCAGAACGAGATGCGCCGGACCGTCGGCGAGATAATCCGCGAGCTGAATCCGGCCTTCTCCATTCACGACTTCCGCATCGTGCGCGGCTCGGCGCAGTCGAAGCTCGTCTTCGACCTCGGCGTCCCATACTCGATGATAGAAAAGAAAAAGGAGATTAAAGAGCGGATAGACGCCGCGCTTAACGAACGCGGCAAGAAATATATAACGATAATCCGCTTCGACGGAATCGCCTAAAGCGAACCGCCGCCTATTGTTACGAAAGCGGCTTGACCGCGTTACGTTAAGCGACTAAACTTTTATTGTGCCGGTTTAACGGCCTTATAAATTCTACGAAGGAGAAATTTTCTGTATGGACGCAAGCGGCCCCAGTCCTGAACCTGTAGGACAATCACGCACAATTCGCAGCTAGCCTTTCCCGGGCCGTTCCATGCCCGGGATGAACCGGGTATGGAGGGAATTCAATGCTCAAGATAATCAAGACGACAGAGACTCAGCTCATCGAGCTGAAGCCGGAGAACATCGAGTCCGGCGCGTGGATCTCGCTCATCCGTCCGACGGCGGACGAGCTCAACGAGGTGGAAGACATCACGGGCGCGCCGCAGGACTTCGTCCGCTCGGCGCTCGACCCCGAGGAATCCTCGCGTATAGAGATAGAAGACAATCACATCCTCGTCCTTATCAACGTTCCGGTCAACCACGACAGCAACATCTCCGAGTACGACACGCTGCCGCTCGGCATAATCATCACGCCGGACTACTTCGTCACCGTCTGTCAGGAACACAACGACGTCATTCAGAATTTTTCGGAGTCGCGCTTCCGCTACTTCAACACGTGGAAGAGGACGCGCTTCCTTTTCCAGATACTCTACCGTTCTGCGATGCTCTTCCTGAAGGACCTGCGCCAGATGACGCGGCGCTCCGACCAGATAGAGCAGGACCTTCGCCAGTCGATGAAGAACGCAGAGCTTTTTCAGCTCCTCGACCTTCAGAAGGGGCTTACCTACTATTCCATGTCCCTGCGCTCGAACAAGGTCGTCGTCGAGCGTCTGCTGCGCCTCTGCTCCAACTCGCAGGTGAGCCACCTAATCAAGTTCCGCGAGGAGGACGAGGACCTCTTGGACGACGTGCGCATAGAATACGACCAGGCGATAGAGATGGCGCAGATTCAGACGGACGTTCTCGCGGGCATGATGGACGCCTTCGCCTCCGTCATATCGAACAACCTCAACATCGTCATGAAGGTGCTCGCCTCGATAACGATAGTGATGGCGATCCCGACGATGGTCTCGAGTTTCTGGGGCATGAACGTCCCCGTGCCGTGGACGGACAACCCCGCGGGCTTCGTCATCGTCGGCTGCGTGGCGGTCACGCTGACGCTCGCCGCGACGTGGCTGCTGTGGAAGAAGAAGCTCTTCTAGGCTGAGCCGCGGCGTTCTATATATAGAAGCAAAAATTTCCAAAGCTTTACGGCAAACGGACGGCTCCGCACGCGGGGCCGTCTTTCTATATTTCGCGCCCGCGCCGCAAGTTCCGCGCGGCACGCGCGCGCTTCGCGCCGTTTTGCTTCGACCGCGGCGCGCCGTCACGCTATAATCTTTTCCGTAAGCTTACGGCGGGAGGACGGCGCTATGTACTTTTCCTACACTGACGAAGAGGTCGGATACTTGAAGAAGCGGGACAAAAAGCTCGAGGCCGCCATCGAAGTCATCGGGCCGATACAGCGCGAGGTCGAGCCGGAGATTTTCCCCGCGCTCGTGCATCACATAGTCGGCCAGCAGATTTCGGGCGCGGCGCAGCGCGCCGTCTGGGCCCGCGTGCGCGAGGGGCTCGGCGAGGTGACGCCGGAGAACATCCTCGCGCGAGGCGCGGAGGGGATCATGCCTTTCGGCCTCTCGGCGCGCAAGGCGGACTATATATTCGACCTCGCGCGGCGCGCGGCCTCGGGAGAGTTCGACGCGGAGGCGCTGCGCGGAATGAGCGACGAGGAGGCCGCCGAATATCTCTGCCGGCTGCGCGGCGTCGGGCTGTGGACCGCGGAGATGCTGCTGACCTTCACGCTGCAGCGGCGCGACGTGCTGAGCTTCGGAGACTTCGGCATAAGGCGCGGCCTGCGCATGCTCTACCGTCACCGCGAGATAGACCGCGAGCGCTTCGAGCGCTACCGCCGCCGCTACTCGCCCTGCGGGACGCTCGCCGCGATGTATCTGTGGGAGATAGCGGGCGGCGCTCTGCCCGGCGCGGCGGACCCCGCGGCGGCGGAGAAAAAGCCGCGCGCTGCGAAGAGCGCGGAAAGGCGTAAAAAGGGCTCTTGACGTGATAAAATTATCGTGTCTCACTGTAACGACGCGAGACTAAAATGTGCCGTGCGCGGGCGGCGGAGGCTGCCCGGAGGCGCGGCGTAACAGGGTGATCATCTTGCAGAACGGCGCAGAAGAGAACAAGAACGCGGAAGCCGTCGAAAATATAGATAAAAAAGAAAAGAAACCGCGCGCGCGAGGGCGCGGCTGGCTCGTATTTTTCGTACTGCTGATTTTCCTCATCGGAGGCGGCGGAGGCGTCGCCTATTACAAGATGGATTCGCTGAGCGCCTTCGCGCGCGCTAAGATATCCGAGTACGCGAAGCAGTATCTGAACGCCGACCTCACAGTCGGCGCGCTGCGCTGGCATCCCGTCTTCGGCCTCTCCGTGCGCGACATCGAGATATCGCGCGGCGGCGAGACGATGCTTTCGGTCGGGCGCGTAACGGCCTCGCTCTCCGTGCCGAGCCTCGTGAGCGGCTCGCCGCGGCTGTCGCGCCTCGCGGTCTCCGGCGTCGACACATCGACGGAGAAGATACAGTCGCTCATCCCCAAGACCGAAAAGAAAGAAGAGAGCGCGCCGCTCAACATCCCGATAGACCTGATATTCGTCAGGGATGTCAAGGTGGAGACGCCCTACGGCGCGGTCGCGGTCGATAAGGGCGCGCTGCGCATAGAGGATTCGAAGCACTTCGACGCGGAGGCGAGCGCCTCCGTGAACGGCGTCGCGGTCGTGATAGACGGCGCGGTAGAAAACACGCCGGAGGGCGGCTGGAGCTCGAGCGGCCTCGCCGTGGAGCTCGACGGCGGACGCGCGGAGCTCTCCGGCGCGCTGTTCCCCTCGCAGGACGTGAAGTTCGCGCTGACGGACTTCGACCTTTCGACGGCGGCGAAGCTCGTCCCGAAGATCGGCGAGTACGGCGTGAAGGGGCGGCTCTCGGGCGAGGGCTCGGCCTCGCTCGCGGACGGCAAGTTCGTCTCCGAGGGCTCGGGGACGCTTAACAAGGCCGTCGTCCGCGGCATGCCGCTCGACGGCGTCGCGGTAAAGTGGAGCGTCACGCCGGAGCTGATAAAGGCGGAGCTGAACCAGGGCAAGGTCTTCGATTCCGAGCTCGCGGGCAGCCTTGAGCTCGACATGACGAAGCCCAACAAATATCTCAAATTCTCCGCAGAGGCGAAAAATCTGAAATTCGACGACTGGAAGGGCCAGCTCGGCGGCAGCGCGAACGGCGCGGCCGCGGCGGCGAGCGGCGAGATTTCCTCGCTGACGGCTAACCTCGAAGGGCCGCTCAACGCGCTCAAGGGCCGCGTGGAGCTCGGCCCCTCGCAGCTCGGCTATAAGCAGATAAAGCTGAAGGACCTGCGCGGCAGCGCAGTCTTCGACGGAAAGCCCGCGGGCGTGCTCGACCTGACGGGGACCTCCGAGGGGCGCGTCCTCGCGCTGAAGGGGACGCTGAGCCTCGGCGACAAAATTCCGACGGACCTGACCTTCACGAGCGAGGGCATAGTGCTCGACAAGGTGCTGAAAAGCTTCCCGCAGACGGCGAAGCTCAAGGCCGACGGCAGCATAGCGGTCTCCGGCACCTGCAAGGGGCTGATGGGCAAATGGGTCGTCGGCCTGCGCGCCTCGACTCCGTCGGTCAGCGTCGACAAAATCGGCAAAATTTCAAATATCAGCGTGATTTCATCCTACGCGATGGAGACTGGCGTATTCTCGCTCGAACGCGCCTCGGCGCAGTGGAACGGCGTCACGGCGACCGCGGAGGGGACCTTCTCGCAGAAGGCGGCGAACGGCGGCGCGCTCAACTTCAAGGGTACGTTTAAGAACGCCGACGTAAAGCGCTTCTACTCCTACGCGGACATACTCAAGACCCTCAAGGTCTCCGGTGTCGCAAGCGGCAGCTGGAGCGTCGCGGGCGCGCCCTCCGCGCCCGTAGTAAAGGCGGCGGTCAAAACCGGCGCGGCGCAGTTCCGCACGCTCAAGATAGCGAAGCTCGAGGCCGGGATAAGCTATTCGGGCGATTCGCTCAAACTTTCGCCAGTGACGGCATACGCTGGCGGCGGCACCGGAACGGTGAACTGCGACGTGACGCTTCCGTCGAAGAAGGCCGACGGCACTGCGGTCCCGGCGTCGTGGAAGATGGACGGGCAGTTCTCGAAGGTCGACTTCTCGATAATCAACGGCCTGCTCGAAGCGAACGAGGACATCTCGGGCGAGGTCTCCGGCAAGGTCACGGCGGGTTCCGCCGCGGACGGGCTGAACTGGAGCTTCGACTTCTCGGGCAAAAAGCTCGCGTGGCGCGAATTCCGCGTAGACGAGCTCGCGGGAGTGATAACGGGCAGCCCGAAGGAGATTCTCATAGAAAGCACCTCGGGGCTGTTCCTCAAGGGCGAGACGAGCGGCACGGGCCGCATCGAAATGCCCGCGCCGGGGCAGTCCTTCTCCGACGCGAAGCTTGAAATACGCGCCGGCATCAAAAAGCTCAATCTCTACGAGCTCGTGCGCCGCCACCTGCCCGCCGCGCGCTCCGTGCAGGGGCTTGTCGACGGCGACGTGGTCGTCAGCGGCACGGTGGGCAACCCGCGCTTCGACGCGACGGCGCGCGTCGCGCCGCTCAGATACCGCGGATTCATGCTTCCGATGATAGACGTGAAATGCGGCGGCACGATGAAAGAGGTCGAAATCACCGAGGCGAAGGCAGTCCTGCGCGACGGAGACTTCGGCGCTCACGGCCGCTTCTGGTCCGAGGAGGGCGAATGGTACGGCGACTTCGACATCAAGGGCACGGACATAGACGTGCGCCAGTTCAGCGCCTACATGCCCGACAACTTCCGCGCGCGCCTCGGCGGCACGGCGAACTTCTCAATGGAGGGCTCCGGCAAACTCGCGGAGATATCTGGCACAGGCTCGATAACCTCGCCCTACCTGCGGCTGCTCGGCGTGAAGTTCGAGGATCTCAGCGCGCCGTTCTACGTTTCCAAGCATTACATGATAGTCGAAGACCTCAAGGCCAAGACCAACGGCGGCACGCTCTCCGGCGGCGCGGGCTTCGACTTTGAAAACAGCCGCTGGGGCGGCAACCTCACGGTCATGGGCACGGACCTAAAGGCGCTCATGAGTCAGCTCGCGCCCAATATGAAGGGCTCGATAAGCGGCAAGGCCGACCTCAAGATACGCGGCAGCGGCGAGACGGGGCGAATGTCGACAGTCAGGGGCGGCGGCGCGCTTTCTCTGACGGACGGCGAGATATCAGGCTTCAGTTTCGTCGAAAAGGCGAAGAAATTCACCGGAGGCAAGCCGATACGCTATAAGACGGTGCAGGCGACCTTCACCTACATGGACGGCATATTCACGCTGCTGCCGGGCAGCCAGGCTGTGGCTCCCGACGGCGACATGCTCTACCGCAACGTCATGGTGGACGGCGCGATAAACAGCGAAAAAGAGCTTTCGTTCTTCGCGCTCGGCAAGGTCAACATCCGCGCGCTGAACTCCGTGCTCGGGGCCTTCCAGGGCATCATCAGCGCCGGCTCCGACCTGGCCTCCGGCACGCTCAACAAGGAAGAGGCGCTGCAGAGCCTCCTCGGCGGCGTCATATCGGGCTTCGCGAAGAACGAATTCAAGTTCATCGGCATGGGCATCGGCGGCACGGTCTCGAATCCAGAGATTACGCATCTGCGCGTTTCGCAGGCGATGAACATGCGCTCGTCGAAAGCGCTGATACCGTCGAGCGGCGGAGACCCCGAGGACAACGAGACGATGAAGGACGGCAACACGACCTTCCGCTTCAAGTTCGAGATACCGATGGGGCCGGGCACGGACACGGGCGGCGGCACGAGCAAGGGCGACTTCGTCGGCCAGACGCTCGAAAACCTCATCAACAACATAGACTTCGGGCTTTAATCATGGGACATATAACTCTCATCCTCGGCGGCGCGAGGAGCGGCAAGAGCACATACGCCGAAAAGATAGCGCTCGCATATAAAGGCCCCGTGACGTACCTCGCGACGGCGGACTGCGCCGACGCGGAGATGGAAAAGCGAATCGAGCTGCACCGCGCGCGCCGCCCCGTCTCGTGGGCGACGTGGGAGGGCGATCCGCGCGAACTGCCCGCCGCCGTCGCGCGCACGGACGGGCTGATGCTCATGGACTGCCTCACGATGTGGCTGACGCGGCTTTTCCTCGCCTCCCCCGCCTCGGAGGAGGGCGGCGAGGCCGAATGGCTCGCCGAGGAGGCGAAGATTACGGCGCTCGCGCGCGGGCTGTTCGAGAGCGTGAAGCCGGACGCCTCGCTCGTCGTCGTAAGCAACGAGGTCGGCCTCGGCCTCGTGCCGCCGTACCGCATGGGGCGTAGATTCCGCGACATGCAGGGCCGCATGAACCAGCTCTGCGCCGGTTACGCGGAGGGCGTCGCGCTCGTAGTCGCGGGCTGCCCGCTCTGGGTCAAGGGCGGCGCGCCGCTCGGCCTGTAAAAATCCCGCTCTTTTCTTCATTTCACGGAGGTGGCTCCAATAGAAGGTTTCAAAGATAAGTTCCGCGAATGTTCCGAACGGCTGGAGGCCGAGCTGACCTCGCCGTCGATGCGCCGCGACATAGCGGCGCGCTTCGTCGTTATATGGACTCTGCTGACGCGCATCCCTCTGCCGCAGAAATGGTGGCCCGAGACGATGCCGCCGGGGAACCGCGTGCTGACGCTCGCGCCAGCGGCGGGCGGACTCATGGGGCTGCTCACTGGGCTCGTCGTGACGATTGCCGGATTCTTCGGCCTCGCGCCGCTCGCCTGCGCGTGGGCCGGCGCGGCGTTCTATTTCGTAATCGGCTGGGCGCTGCACCTCGACGGCTGGGGCGACGTCTGGGACGGAATCGGCTCGGGGCGCTCGGGCGACAAGCTGCGCGAGGTGATGAAGGACAGCCGCCTCGGCTCTTTCGGCGGCGCGTCGCTCGTAATCGCCTTCGGCCTGTGGACGGCGCTGCTCTCGTCCGTCGCGCCCGGCGAAAGGCTCTGCGCCTGCGTCACGGCCGCCGCGGCGGCGCGCTTCGCAGAGAACGCCGCGGCATACTTCGGGCGTTACCCGTGGGAGAGCGGTATGGCGAAAGGCTGGGTAGACGACTATACGCTCTACGACCTTTTCAGCGCGCTCGCCGCGCTCGTGATTTTCCTTCCCTTCGCCCCCGTGCGGCTTCCGGTATGCGCGGCGGCGGCGGGGCTCGCGGGCTTCGCGGCGGCGAAATATATGAACGAAAGGCTCGGAGGGACCAACGGCGACGTAATGGGAGCCGTCGCCGTGGCCTCGGAAATTATTTCAATGGCGGTGTGGGCGATATGAAAAGACCGAAACTTATTGCGCTTGACATGGACGGGACGATGCTCGACGGCGAGAGCCGCCTCACGGAGAGGACGAAGCGCGCCCTGCGCGCCGCGCAGGACGCCGGAATCCGCGTGGTCGCGGCGACGGGGCGAATGTACCCCTCCGCGATGATACATATAAACGACGTCGGCATAAAGGGCGCATGCATCTTCTACAACGGCGCTCTGATACGCGACACGGCGACCGGCGAGACGCTGTACCAACGCTATCTCGGGCGCGAGCTCGCGGCGGACATACTCTCGTTCTTCCACGACCGCGGCTGGTACGTGCAGATGTACTGCGACGACAGGCTCGTCGTCATGGACGACGCGGACGAGCGCTGCAAATTTTACGAGAACATCTGCGGGCAGAAGGCCGTCGCGCTCGGAGAGAGGTTCTGGACGTGCGGCTGCGACTCGGCGAAGATGCTCGGCGTCTCGTTCGACAAGGAGCTTTTCGCGAAGATGTGCGACGACGTGCGCCGCGAGTTCGGCTCGCGCATCTATCAGGCGACCTCGTGGAACGCCTTCATCGAGATGGTGCATCCGTCGGTGAACAAGGCGGAGTCGCTGCGCCGCGTCTGCGAGCTCTACGGCGTCGCGCGCGAGGACGTTATGGCGATAGGCGACGGCGGCAACGACGCGGAGATGATACGCTGGGCCGGCACGGGCGTCGCGATGGGCAACGCGCGCGACGCGGTGAAGGAGGCGGCGGACATCGTGGCTCCGCCGAACACGGAGGACGGCGCGGCGCAGATAGTCGAAGCCGCGCTCGCGGCGAAGGAATAGAGGAGACCGAAGGACATGAAGAATTTTTTCAAGCTCGACAAGCCGACTTTTTCATTTGAAATTTTCCCGCCCAAGGGCAAGGGCGACCTTTCGCAGATTTTCAACACGGTAGACGCGCTCGCGAGCCTCGATCCCGACCTTATCAGCGTCACCTACGGCGCGGGCGGCTCGAGCCGCGAGAACACGGCTGAGATAGCCTCGCGCATCCAGCGCGACTACGCGATCCCCGCGCTCGCGCACCTCACCTGCATCGGCTCGACGCGCGACGAGATGCGCGCGACGCTCGACGCGCTGCGCGACAAGGGGATACAGAACATCCTTGCTATGCGCGGCGACATCGTCGGCGAGGGGACGAAGGACTTCTCGCACGCAAGCGACCTCATCAAATTCATCAACGAAAATTACGACTTCCATATCTTCGCGGCCTGCTATCCCGAGAAACACATCGAGGCCTACTCAATGGAGGAGGATTTGAAGTACCTCAAGGCGAAATGCGAGTGCGGCGTCGACGCGCTGATAAGCCAGCTCTTCTTCGACAACGAGCATTTCTACGAGTTCCGCGACAGGGCGCGCGCGCTCGGCATAACTCAGCGCATTGAGGCGGGCATCATGCCGATAACCTCGCCCGCGCAGATAAACAAGATGGTGACGCTCTGCGGCGCGTCGGTGCCGGCGGGCGTGCAGAAGCTGCTGCGCGCATACGGACACAACGCGATGGCGATGCGCGAGGCGGGCATAGCCTACGCGACGGCGCAGATAATAGACCTGCTCGCAAGCGGCGTCGACGGCATCCACCTCTACACGATGAACCAGCCCGAGATAGCGAAGCGCATCTGCGAAAACATCCGCGGCGTGCTCTACTCGCTGCGCGTCAAGCGCGGATAGGAGCGTGCCGGAATGATAGACATGGGCAAAATCCTGCTCTTCGACGGCGCTATGGGGACGATGCTCCAGCGCCGCGGCCTGAAGCTCGGGGCCGTGCCCGAGGCGCTGAACCTTACCGCGCCCGAAGAGATAACGGCGATACATAAAGAATACCTCGAAGCGGGGGCCGACGTGGTTCTCTCGAACACCTTCGGCGCGAACCGCTTCAAGGCCGAGAAGGCCGGAGCGCCGCTCGCCGACATCGTTCGCGCCGGAGTGCGAAACGCGAGAGCCGCGGCGGATTCGTTCGGCGGACGTTACGCCGCGCTCGACATCGGCCCGTGCGGCCGCGTGCTCAAGCCCTCGGGCGACCTCGAATTCGACGAGGCCGTCGAGGTGTTCGCGGAAATCGTCCGCGCCGGAGAGGGCGAGGGCGCGGACTTCATACTGCTCGAAACCTTCACCGACCTCTACGAGCTCAAGGCCGCCGTCATATCGGCTAAGGAAAATTCCAAGCTGCCCATATTCGCGACGATGAGCTTCGAGGAGAACGGCACGACCTTCTTCGGCGCGTGCGTCGAATCGATGGTCGCGACGCTCGAGGCGCTCGGCGTTTCGGCGCTCGGCGTCAACTGCTCGCTCGGGCCGAAACAGCTCGCGCCGATAGTGAAGCGCATCCTCGCCTGCGCGCACATCCCAGTCCTCGTGCAGCCGAACGCGGGGTTGCCCGTCATACGCGACGGCGAAACGGCATACGACGTTACGCCGGAGCAGTTCGCCGGGTACGCGCGCGAATTCGTCGCGGAGGGCGTGCGCTTCATAGGCGGCTGCTGCGGCACGACGCCCGAGTACATCCGTCTCGTGCGCGGCGCGATAGATGGCCTTGCGCCGAAGGAGCCGGACGCTCCGCGCCGCACCGTAATCTGCTCGCCGTCGCGCGTCGTGAACTTCGACGGCGGAATCACGGTAATCGGCGAGCGGCTCAACCCGACCGGCAAAAAAGCGCTCCAGGCGGCTCTGCGCGCGCACGACACCGACTATCTGCTGCGCGAGGCGCTTCGCCAGCAGGAGCAGGGCGCGCAGGCGCTCGACCTCAACACGGGGCTGCCCGACATCGACGAAGCCGCGGCGCTCGCCGAGGCCGCGCAGAAAATCCAGGCCGTCACGCCGCTGCCCTTGCAACTTGACTCCTCGTCGCCCGCGGCGCTCGAACGCGCGGCGCGCGTCTACAACGGAAAGCCGCTGCTCAACTCCGTCAACGGCAAAAAAGAATCCCTCGAATCAATTCTCCCGATAGCCAAAAAATACGGCTGCGCCGTCCTCGGCCTCGCGCTCGACGAAAACGGCGTGCCGAAGACCGCCGAGGCGCGCCTCGAAATCGCGCGCCGCATCGTCACGGCCGCGGAAGCCGCGGGAATCCCGCGCGAGGACGTGCTCATAGACTGCCTCGTGATGACAGCGAGCGCGCAGCAGGAGCAGGCCGCCGAGACCTTGAAGGCGCTCGCGCTCGTCAAAAAAGAGCTCGGCGTCAAAACCGTCCTCGGCGTCAGCAACGTCTCGTTCGGCCTGCCTATGCGCCCCGTCGTCAACCGCACGATGCTCGCGATGGCCTTCGCGATGGGGCTCGACGCGCCGATAATGAACCCCGGCGACGCGGGAATGGCCGAGACCGTAGCCGCGGCGCGCGTCCTGCTCGGCGAGGACAAAGAGGCCGCCGCCTACATAGCGCGCTGCTCCGCCGCCGCGCCCGAGCAGAAGCCGGAAGCTAAGCAGGAAAGCCGCGCCGACATACATTACGCGATAACCCACGGCCTCGAGGACGAAGCCGCGAAGGCCGCAGAAGAGCTGCTCGCTGGCGGAACGCAGCCGATGGCCGTCATAGAAGAAAAGATAATCCCCGCGCTCGACGCCGTCGGCAAAGACTACGAGACCGGCGCGATATTCCTGCCGCAGCTCATAAAATCCGCCGAAGCCGCGAAAGCCTCGTTCGAGGTGCTGCGCGCGAAGCTAGCGCGCGAGGGCGGCGCGCAGAAGGGCGCGAAGCTCGTCATCGCGACCGTCTACGGCGACATACACGACATAGGAAAGAACATCGTCCGCGTCATACTCGAAAACTACAACTTCGACGTGACGGACCTCGGCCGCGACGTGCCGCCCGAGCGCGTGGCGCAGGCCGTGCGCGAGACCGGCGCGAAGATAGTCGGCCTCTCGGCGCTCATGACGACCACCGTCGCAAGCATGAAGGATACAATCGCGCTGCTGCGCCGCGAGTGCCCGGACGTGAAGATAATCGTTGGCGGCGCGGTGCTCACGCCGCACCTCGCAGAATACGCGGGCGCGGACTACTACGCGAAGGACGCGATGGAGACCGTGCGCATAGCCGAGAAATTAAGCGCGGAAGCGAAATAGCAGAAAGCCGCGGAAATCACGGAAAACCGCCGCACGCGCGCGCCAGCGGCAGAACGCAGGGCGGCGGCAGTGCGGCGGGATTTTTTTATAAAATTCAGCAAAGCGTCACGAGCTTACCGAAGGAGCAAAAAGCATGAACGTCAGCGAACTCTTCAACATCAAAGGCAAAAAGGCCATTGTCACGGGCGGAGGCCGCGGCCTCTGCCGCGCGATGGCCGAGGCGCTGCACGAGGCCGGCGCGCGCGTGCTCATAATAGGACGCGACGAAGCTACGCTCGCACGCGCCGCACGCGAGATGGGCGCGGAGGGCGCGCCGGTGCTCTATGAAGCGGGCGACCTCGCAGAGCTCGACAAGATAGAGGCGCTCTACGAAAGGGCCGCCGCGAAGCTCGGCGAGCCGGACATTCTGGTGAACGGCGCGGGCGTGCAGCACCGCGCGCTCGCAGAGGACTTCCCGCTCGCGGAATGGCAGAAGATAATAAACGTCAACCTCAGCGCGGTATTCGCGCTCTCGCAGCTCGCGGGCCGCGCCATGCTCGCGCGCGGCTGCGGCAAAATCATCAACGTCGCCTCGATGACCTCATTCTTCGGCAGCGAGCGCATCCCCGCCTACGCCGCGAGCAAGGGCGGCGTCACGCAGCTCACTAAGGCGCTCGCAAACGAATGGACAAGCCGCGGCGTCTGCGTCAACGCGATAGCGCCCGGATACATGGAGACGGCGCTCACGAAGGACATCAAGACGACCAACCCGCGCTACTACGAAGAGATAACGGGCCGCATCCCCGCGCACCGCTGGGGAAAACCCGACGACCTCAAGGGCGTCACGCTCTTCCTCGCCAGCGCCGCAAGCGACTACGTCTCCGGCGCGGTCATCCCCGTAGACGGCGGCTACCTCGGCAAATAAAACCAACAAAAAACGAAAAAGGCGCGGAGACGAAAAATCCTCCGCGCCTTTACTTTTTTAACTCCCACTCATGGCAGGGTGCTCCGCTGCTTTAGCTCCCACTTAACGGCAGGGTGCTCCGCTTTTTCAGTTCCAACTTAATGGCATGGTTCTCCGCTTTTTCGGGATTTTACTCCCACGCCGTCATTATAGCAGATTCTCCCGCCTCACCGCACCGGCGTATAATCTATCGCCGCCTCCTCGTCCGTCGCTTCGAGCTTGAAAATCACGGGGCGCAGGCCGTCGTTGCAGCTGCATATCGCGACGCCGCGCTTGTCTATCCAGTCGCCGAAGTAGAAGAGCGTATCCTTCCCGCCGTGCGCGAGCGCGAAGACGTACTGGTATATCGCCTTCCAAGCCTCGTCGCAGAGCCCCTCGGGCTTCGCGTAGTCCGCGTAAAAGGTCTGTCCCTCGAGCATCATCGGGCAGGGGCCGAGCCCCGGCGCGCCGTACTCCGCGGCCAGCTCCTTGTCGAACGTCGTCTTGAGCACCGTTATTTTTACCTTTTTCATAAATTTTTCCTCCCCGCACATTTTATGTTCTTTCGTCATCGTCATGTCCGCGCGTGATAAAATACGCGAAAAGCCCCGCAAAGGAGCGTGACCGCCGTGCATACGCCGCGTTATTTTTTCACGGGCGACTTCTCCGCCTTTCACGAATATTTCCTCTCGCGCCCGCACGCGCGGCGGAGCTTCGCGCGCGGCGAATTTCTGTGGCCGCCGGGCGAGCCCTTCGGGCGGATGCACTACATACTCTCGGGCGCGGCGCGCTGCTGCGTCGAGCACGAGAACGGGCGGCGCAAGATAATCTCGTTCCACGGCGCGGGGACGCTCTTCCCCGTCTACCACGAGCGCGGCTACAGGATAGAGCTCGCGATTACGACGGAGGCGCTCTCGCCCGTCGAGACGCTCGAATTCTCGAAGGCGGGCTTCCGCGCGATGTTCCGTGAGAACGGCGCGCTCGCCGCGGCGCTCGTCGAGTGGTACGCCTCCTACGTGAACCTTCTGCTCTACGAGACGGCGCACCAGGAATACAACGGCTCTTTCCTCAAGCTCTGCAACCTGCTCTACCTTCTCGCCCCGGCGGGCGGCCTCGACGCCGTCACGCAGGAGGAGCTCGCGGACATCCTCGGCACGAGCCGCGTAAACCTCACGCGCGGCCTCGCGCAGCTCCGAAACGAGGGCGTCGTGCGCACGCGCCGCGGCCGCGTCGAAATAACCGACCGCGAAGCGCTCGCGCGCCGCTGTTCGCTCGAAACGGTCGAGCCGGACTCTGAGGCGATTTTATAGGAGCGGCGGAAAATTTTCTGCCACAAATGATACAGAAGAGGATTTACGTATAAAAAAGAGAGGCCGCTAGGCCCCTCTTTTTTGTTGTGTTACGCCGCGCCCTTCCACTTCAGCAGCAGCGACGAATTTATGATTACGAGCACGGAGCCGGCGTTGTGGACGAGCGCGCCGGCGACGGGGTGGAGTATCCCCGCGGCGGCGAGCGCTATCGCGGCGAAGTTCAGCGCCATCGAGAAGGCCATGTTGAGCTTTATCGTCCTCATCATGCGGCGCGAGAGGGCGAAGAGGTGCGGCAGCACGCCTATGTCGTCGCCGACGAGCACGATGTCCGCCGACTCTACGGCTATGTCGCTGCCCACCGCGCCCATCGCTATGCCTGCGTGCGCGGCGCGCAGCGCGGGCGCGTCGTTGACGCCGTCGCCGACCATGCAGACGGGACTGCCCGCGGCCTGGAATTCCCTGATTATCCTGATTTTATCCTCGGGGCGGCATTCGCAGCGCGTTTCGTCTATTCCGGCCATGCGCGAAACGTGCGCGACGGCCTCGCCGCGGTCGCCGCTGAGCAGCACGGGCGCGACGCCGAGCTTTTTCAGCCGTCGGACGGACTCGGGCGCGCTCGGGCGCATTTCGTCCGAGAACGCCGCGAAGCCCGCGCATTTTCCGTCGAGCGCGAGCCAGACGACGATGGCCCCCTCTTTCGCGTATTCCGCCGCCGCGGCCTGAATTTCTGGCGAGGGCGACGCGCCTCCGCGCGCGAGCAGCTCCGCGTTTCCGGCCAGGATTTTGCGCCCCGCGGACGAAGCAGATACCCCGAGCCCCGGAAGCATGGAAAATTCCTCGGGCTCGCGCAAAGACGCGCCCTCGGCGCGGCCGCGCTCGACGAGCGCCTTGCCCAGCGGATGCTCGGAGCGCAGCTCGGCCGACGCCGCGAGCGAAAGCAGCTCCGCGTCTGTAACGCCAGGCGCGAAGCTGCGCACCGCGGCTACGGCGGGCTTTCCGTAGGTCAGCGTGCCGGTTTTGTCGAAGGCGACGTTTTTGACCGCGGCGAGCCGTTCGAGCGCGTCGCCCTCGCGCACGAGGATGCCGTACTTCGTGCAGTTGCCCACCGCCGCCATGATGGCGGTAGGCGTCGCGAGCACGAGCGCGCATGGGCAGAAGACGACGAGAATCGTGACGCCGCGTATCGCCTCGCCGGTGGCGAGCCAGACCGCGAGCGCCGAGCTCAGCGCGGCGGCGACTATCCACGTCGCCCAGCGGTCGGCGAGGCGCACTATCTTCGCCTTGCCCGCGTCGGCGGACTGCACGAGGCGCACCATGCGCTGGAACGAGCTGTCCTCGCCCGCGCGCGAGGCGCGCATCGTAAAGCTGCCGTACTGGTTCACCGTGCCGCTCGCAACCTCGTCTCCCGGCCCCTTGTCCACAGGCATCGGCTCGCCCGTCATCACGGACTGATCCACGGAGGTCTGCCCGTCGAGAATTATTCCGTCGGCCGGTATCGTCTCACCCGGCAGCACGCGGATTACGTCGCCCGCGGCCACCGTCTCCGCCGCTATGATTTCCTCCGCGCCGCCGCGCAGCACGCGCGCCGTCCTCGGCGTGAGGCGCACAAGCTTTTCGATGCCAGCGCGCGCCTTCGCGACTGTCAGGTCTTCGAGCAGCGCGCCTATCTGCATGATGAAGGCCACCTCGCCCGCCGCGAAGTCCTCGCCGATGCTCACCGAGGCGATGAGCGCCATCGAGACGAGCAGGTCGGCCTTGACGTCGAAGGCCGTGACGAGACCGATGAACGCTTCGAGGATTATCGGCGCGCCGCAGAGCGCGATCGCTATCCACGCCGCGTCGAAGGGCAGCACGTCCGCGCCGCAAAAGCTCGCCGCGAGCGCCGCGCCGGAGACGGCGAGGAACGCAGCGTCGCGCTTCACGCCGCCCCATTCGAGAAGTTCTTCCAGTTTTTCAACAATCACCGCAGTCACCCTCCGTATAAACGATTGCGTTTCTGCCGTCATTATACCCATAGGGGTATATGTAAGCAAGCCTCGCCTGGCATGTCGCAGACCGGATTTTTTCAATTTTTAATTTCGGTAAATTGCGGCTAACCCTCTTGACGATACACAAATGTTAGCATAAACTAACGAACGAAGCGGATTAGTTGCCGCTAACACAGCGTGCTCAGGCGCGCCGAAACAAAAAGTGGGATGATGCGAAATGATGCCGCTGACGCTTGCGGGAATCGGAGAGAGAAACGTAATAGGACGCGTCGGAGGGAACGAGGAGACGAGAAGGTTCCTCGGCAACCTCGGAATTATAAACGGCGCTGAAATCACGGTAATTTCGGCAATCGGGGGAAACGTCATTGTGAACGTCAAGGACTCGCGCGTAGCGCTCAACGAGGACATGGCGCGTCACATACTGGTGTAGCCCGTTGTATTTATAGATATTTCATCGGTTTGCGGAAAGGAGAAACAGCGATGACTTTAGGCGAAGCGCAGGTCGGAAGCACGGTTGTCGTGACGAAGATCGAAGGAGACGGAGCTTACAAGCGCCGCATCATGGATATGGGCATAACGAAGGGCACGGAGCTCTATATAAGAAAGGTCGCGCCGCTCGGAGACCCGGTAGAAATCACGGTGCGCGGCTACGAGCTGTCGGTCCGCAAGAACGACGCGCAGTGCGTGCAGGTCAGGTAATCACGGAATTATTTTTCGTCACAGGAATTTTTCAAGGAGGCAGCAGCAATGACCATGAGATTCGCGCTTGCCGGCAACCCTAACTGCGGCAAGACTACCATGTTCAACGCCATGACCGGCGCGAACCAGTACGTAGGCAACTGGCCCGGGGTCACGGTCGAAAAGAAGGAAGGAAAGCTGAAAAGCGTAAAGACCGGCGAGGAAGTCGTCATCACAGACCTCCCCGGCATCTACTCGCTTTCGCCCTACACGCTCGAGGAGGTCGTCAGCCGCGACTATCTTCTGAAGGATCGCCCCGACGTTATAATCAACCTCGTCGACGCGACGAACATCGAGAGAAACCTCTACCTCACGACGCAGCTCATCGAGACGGGCATCCCCGTCGTCATCGCGCTCAACATGTCCGACCTGCTCGCGAAGCGCGGCATCAAGGTCGACACGGAGCGCCTTTCGATGCTCCTCGACTGCCCGATAGTCGAGACCTCCGCGCTCAAAGAGACGGGCCTCGACGCGCTCATCAAAGAGGCGGTCAAGGTCGCGCAGGCAAAGGAAGTTGACCTGCCGCGCGAAATATTCTCGAAGGAGATGGAGCGCGCGGTCAGCACGGTGAAGGCGCTTCTGCCCGACTCCGTCACCGAGGACGAAAAGCGCTGGTACGCGATAAAGCTTCTCGAAAACGACAGCAAGGTCGCGGCCTCCATGACGCTGCCCGGCGACGGCGCGGCGGCGCTCGCCGAGGCGAGACGCGAGCTCGAAGAGAAGCACGACGACGACATGGAGAGCATCGTCACCGACGAACGCTACAAGTTCATCCAGAAAATAGTCTCCACCGCCGTCAAGAAGGGCAAGGAGCAGATGACCGCCTCCGACAAGATAGACCAGATAGTGACGAACCGCCTGCTCGGCATCCCCATCTTCATGGCCGTCATGTTCGTCGTCTACTACATCTCCGTCACGACCGTCGGAACGTGGGTGACGGACTGGACGAACGACACCTTCGTCGGCTGGGTGCAGGGGCTCGCGGGCGGCGCGCTTGAAGCGGTCGGCGCTGGCGACCTCGTCATGAGCCTCGTCGTAGACGGAATCATCGGCGGCGTCGGCGCGGTGCTCGGCTTCGTGCCGCAGATGGCGATACTCTTCCTCTTTCTCTCGATACTCGAGGACTGCGGCTACATGGTGCGCATCGCCTTCGTCATGGACCGCGTATTCCGCCACTTCGGCCTCTCCGGCAAGAGCTTCATCCCGCTTCTCATCTCCTCGGGATGCGGCATCCCCGGAATCATGGCCTCGCGCACGATTGAGCAGGACAACGACCGCCGCCTCACGATAATGACGGCGACCTTCATCCCATGCGGAGCGAAGCTCCCCGTCATCGCGCTCATGGGCGGAGTCATAGCGAGCTACGCGACCGGCAGCTACGAGGCCGGCGGAGTGATAGCGCCGCTCATGTTCTTCATCGGGATCGCAGCCGTCCTCTGCGCCGCGATAATGCTCAAAAAGACCGCGCCCTTCTCCGGCAAGCCCGCGCCCTTCGTCATGGAGCTGCCGCAGTACCACGTGCCCTCGGCTAAGACCGTCCTCATGCACGTCTGGGAGCGACTCAAGGGCTTCATAATCAAGGCCGGAACAATACTCTTCGTCGCCTGCGTCGTAATGTGGTTCCTCGGCGGCTTCGGATTCACCGAGAGCGGCTTCGGCATGGTCGAAGACAGCTCCGCGAGCCTCCTCGCCAAAATCGGCGGAGCCATCGCGCCGCTCTTCATCCCGCTCGGCTTCGGCAACTGGCAGTCCGTCGCGGCCTCGCTCTCCGGCTTCACCGCTAAAGAGGCGATCGTCTCCACGATGGGCGTGCTCGCCAACGTAACCGGCGACGTCGAAGACGCAGTAACAGTCGCGGAAGCGGTGGCGGCTTGGTTCCCGAGCACCCTCGCAGCGTTCAGCTTCCTGCTCTTCAACATGCTCGACTCGCCCTGCCTCGCGGCTATTGCGACGATGGCGCAGCAGATGCAGGACAGAAAATGGTTCTGGTTCGCGATACTCTTCCAGAACATCTTCGCCTACCTCGTATGCCTCTGCGTCTACCAGCTCGGCACATTCTTCACGGGCGGCGGCTTCACGGTCTGGACGGGAATCGCCTGCATAGTGGCGCTCTTCTTCGCCTACATGCTCTTCAGGCCCGACCCGTACAAGAACCAGAAGGTCTACTCGAAACGCTCCGTGCAGCAGGCCGCGTAAGACTGGTATAATCTGAGTAAAGTCCGAAACGGGGCCGGGTACGCAAAAAAGTATCCGGCTCCGTTCATCAAAAAGGAGTGAAAAGCCCGTGAGCGCAGACATCCTGATAATAGCCGCGATAGCCGCGTACTGCATATTCGTCGCGGCGCGCAGCCTCAAAAAGAAAAAAGGAAACGCCGCGGGCGCGTGCGGAGGCGGGTGAGCGGGCTGCAGCTCGGCGTGCCGTGACGCATACCGCTACGAAAACCTCTTCAAAGACAAAAAGGACTAGAAAAAATGGGAGATTCCACAGGCTCGATGTTCTACGCCTTCGCGGCGTTCCTCGTCATATACTTCATCGGCGCGGCCGTCTACTGCGGACACAAGTTCATCAGCGGCAAGCTGCGCAAAAAGTAGGACGAAAAGCAAAAAGGGAGATGCGTTGAATGACTGACGCCGTAATACTGGCGCTCGTGGCCGCGCTCATGTTCTTCGCCGTGCGCGGCGCTGTAAAACATTTCAAGGGCGAAAGCCCCTGCTGCGGAGGCGGCGGCTCCGGCCTGACGAAGGCCCCCGCCGAAAAGCGGCTCGACAGCCCCGTCCTCGGCAGAAAAACGGTAAAAATCTCGGGAATGCACTGCGACCACTGCGTCCGCAGCGTCACCGAGGCGATAAACAAAATCGACGGAGCCTCCGCAAAGGTAAGCCTCAAATCCGAAACCGCTGTAGTCTCCTACGACCGCCCCGTCGAAGACGAAAAAATCCGCCGCGCCATAGAGGACGCGGGCTTTCAGGTAGTTTCGATAAAGGCGTAGAAAACAGGAAAACGATATGCAAAGCGGCGGAGCGCGAAAAACGCCCCGCCGCTTCTTTATGCGGTCTTTCTCCCAATCGGAGAGAGCGCAGGGCGAAATTCATCAGCGTATAAAATTTCAAAAAATCATTTCCGCGCATGTTTTTATTCCGTTAAATTCGGCTTTTAGTTGTTTTATATCGCTTCTGTTTGCTTGAACGGCACGGGACGCGGTGCTATGCTTTTATTGCAATTTAGTTGCGATTAAAGCTTTCAGGAGGTTCTGCATGAACAACGCGCTTTTCAGATTCAGGAGGCCGGAGAACGAACATTCGATGAGCTACGCGCCGGGCTGCCCCGAGCGGGCGCTGCTGCGCGAGGCTATAAAGCAGATAGAGTCGGAGACGGCGGAGATTCCGCTCGTCATCGGAGGCGAGGAGGTATATACGGGAGATACGGGGCGCGTAGTCATGCCGCACGACCACGCGCATACGCTCGCCGTATATCACAAGGCGGGCGCGAAGGAGATGGAGCGCGCGATAAAGGCGGCGACGGCGGCGCACGAGCGCTGGGCCGCGACACCGTGGACGGAGCGCGCGGCTATTTCGCTGAAAATCGCGGAGCTTATCGACAAGAAGTACCGTTACCTGCTGAACGCCGCGACGATGCTCGGGCAGAGCAAGACCGTGTGGCAGGCGGAGATTGAGGCGGCGAGCGAGACGATAGACTACTTCCGCTTCACGGTGCACTGCATGGATGAGCTTTACGGCGACCAGCCCGCGTCGGAGGAGGGCGTCATCAATTCGCTGGAGTACAGGCCGCTCGAGGGCTTCGTCTACGCCGTGACGCCGTTCAACTTCACCGCCATCGCCGCGAATCTTCCAATGGCTCCCGTCATCATGGGCAACACCGTCGTATGGAAGCCCGCGACCACGTCGCTGCTCTCGAGCTGGTATCTGATGAAGATTTTCATGGAGGCAGGCGTCCCCGCGGGCGTGCTGAACTTCATGCCGGGGCCGGGCTCCGTCGGCAGCCGCGTCGTGCTGAACCACAAGGAGCTCGCGGGCATACACTTCACGGGCTCGACGCAGGTTTTCAACAGCCTCTGGCGCGGCGTGGCCGAGAACCTGAACAAGTACGTCTCGTACCCGCGCTTGGTCGGCGAGACCGGCGGCAAGGACTTCCTCGTGATGCACGCCTCGGCGGACGCGAAGGCCGTCGCCGCGGCGCTGATGCGCGGCGCATTCGAGTACCAGGGGCAGAAGTGCTCCGCAACCTCGCGCGCCTATATTCCGGCGAGCCGCTGGGACGAGCTGAACGCGGAGCTCGGCGCGATGCTCGCCGAGACGCGCACGGGCGACCCGAGAGACTTCCGCAATTTCGTCTGCGCGGTAATCGACGAGGCCTCATTCGACAACTGCATGGATTATATAAATTACGCGAAAAATTCGCCCGACGCGGAAATCCTCTACGGCGGCGCGGGCGACAAGAACGTCGGCTATTTCGTCCAGCCGACGGTCATTAAGACGACGGACCCGCATTTCCGTTCGATGGAGGAAGAGATTTTCGGCCCTATACTGACGGTCTACGTCTACGACGACGCGCGCTGGACGGAGACGCTGCACCTCTGCGACGAGACCTCGCCCTACGGGCTGACGGGCTCCGTCTTCGCCGCCGACCGCGCCGCGATAGAGGAGGCGAAGAGCCTCCTGCGCTACGCGGCGGGGAACTTCTACATCAACGACAAGACGACCGCGGCCTCCGTCGGCCTCCAGCCCTTCGGCGGCTCGCGCGCGTCGGGCACGAACGACAAGGCCGGGACGCGGCTGAACCTGAGCCGCTGGGTCTCGCCGCGGACGATTAAGGAAAATCTGCTGCCGCCGCGCGACTTCAAGTACCCCTACATGATGGAGGACTAAGGCGAAGCTTTCGCGATTATCATAAGAGTAAGAGCATCTCCATAACCCGCGCCAACTCTCCCGGCAGGCGCGCCCGCGAGTAAGCGCCGCGGCGCGCACGAAAAGGCCGGCGTTCTCCGCGCCGGCCTTTTTCATTGCAGCCCCGCCGCATCCCGCCAAGCCGCGCCAGAGACGAAAAAATGAAAGCCCGCTCTAATGCCACAGCCCAGCAATCATCGTCGCGGCGCAGTATGCGAGCATCAGCGCCATCGCGACGTTGAAGGGCTTCCTGTATTTGCTGAAGAAAAGCTCGAAGAAGACAACGCAAAGCTTTTTCCGCTTCTGTTTTGCCGTGCGCCCGTCCTTATTCTTCGAACTCTCCCTCTATCATGCCGTTGAGGTAACGGCCCGGGGCGGCGATGAAATCGTCCCATGCGGCGAGCGGGTGGAACTCCTCGTGCTCTTCGTCGAGATACCAGAGGCGTTTGTCCTTCGGGTTCCACAGCAGCATGTAGCCGTCGTAATTGTCGAGCCGCGTCATGATTGAGAGCAGCTTCCGCCGTTTCCAGACGGTCTCCTGAACGTCCATATAGGAGTAAAGCTCCGCCCATTTCGTCAGTTCGTACTCCGGGAACTCAAGGCGCAGAGGCCCAGTTTTCAGGTATTCCGTCATAGCCGCGGGCAGCTTGTAGGGCTTGAGCCGGCGCGCCTTTTCCTGTTCGTTGTGCCAGTCCTCCGGTTCGAGCGCCCTGACGTAGTCAGCCATTTCCTGATTTTTGCTCTGCACCGCCAATGTGTACGGGCGGTCGCCGTATTTATCCGCGATGGTGACATCCGCGCCGCGTTCGACGAGGAAGCGCACCGTCTCTAAATCCCCGCGGCGCGCCGCCTCCGTGACGGGCGTCGAAGCATAGGGGAACACCATGTCCGGCTTGTGATAGTTTATATCCGCGCCGTTGTCGAGCAGATATTCCGCCAGCATCCGGTTCCCGGAGGAGGCCACAGCGCGCAGCGGTTCGCCGCCGAATTTTTCCAGATTCATGCCGAGCCTGTCGAGCAACGGAAGAATATCCGCGCTGCGGTAATTTTCCAGATGTAAGAAAAGCCGCGACACGGAGTCCTGCTTTGCGCTGATTCCCGCCCCCGCGTCTATCAGGAAGGCGAACATCGAAAGCGACGCCTGTCCGCCGTACAGCGCGCCGCGCAGCGAGGCGTAGAGCAGCTCGTCGCCGCAGCGTGAAATATCCGCTCCGCGGCTAATCAGCAGCTCCGCCATATCCTGCCGTTGTTCGAGGACGGCCAGCTCAAGCGGCGCGGCCTCGCCTTCGCGTTCCATATTTCCGCACTGCCACAGATAGCGCTGCGGCTCGTCCGGCGCGTGGCCCGCGTCAAGCAGAGCGCGCAGCGCCTCTATATCTCCGTCTTTTATAGCCGCCATGACCGGCGGCAGCTTCGTGTAGACGATCCCGCCCATTCCGTTATCCTCCCGTTACTTCCACAGCCCCGCGAGCATCGTCGCGGCGCAGTATGCGAGCATCAGCGCCATCGCGACGTTGAAGGGTTTTCTGTATTTGCTGAAGAAGAGCTCGAAGACCGCGCCGAAGCTGCCCCAGCAGAGGCTTCCCGCGAAGCCCATGAAAGAGAGGAAGAGCACGAAGCCCGCGACGTCGACCGGGTCGCGGTAGTGCGGCAGGATGAAGGAGGACATCGCGGTTATGCCGTAGAGTATCGCCTTGACGTTGACGAACTGGAGCGCCGTGCCCGCGGCGAAGCTGTTGGCGAAGTCGCCCGTCTGCGCCTCGCGCGGCTTCGAGCGCAGCACCGCGGCGGCGAGCCACAGGATGTATGCCGCGCCCGCGCAGAGCATGAAGGGCTCTATCGTCGGTATCAGCTCGTAGAGCAGCGAGCTGAAGAGCGCGCAGGCCGACATGACGCAAAGGTTGCCCGCGAGCACGCCGAAGTTGAAGGGCAGCGACGGCATGAAGCCGCAGCGCACGGCGTTGCTCATCGACATGATGTTGTTCGGCCCGGGCGTAATCGTCGAGAGTATGACGTATGAGAAAAACGCTGCGAAATTCACGGCGCGCGCCGTCCTTTATGCTTCCGGCGCGCCCTCGCCGGCGCAGAGGCGGCGCAGCAGCTCGTGGCGCAGGCTGCGGTCGCTGACGGTGATTTCGTCAACCTTCGCGGCCTCCATAGCGGCGAGTATGATGCAGGCCCCGCCGAGGATTATATCCGCGCGCTTCGGCGACAGCCCGGGAATCGCGCGCCGCTCCTCAGCCGTGGACTGCGCGTAGAGCGCGACCTGGCGCATGACCTCCGCCTTTGAGAGCTTTGCGCCGTGGATTTTCGAGCGGTCGTACTCCGCCATGCCGGCCGCGACGGCTGCCATCGCCGTGAGGTTGCCTCCAGCGCCTATAACGCGCCCCTCTTCGCGCCCGACTCCGGCCTCTGTGAATTTTTTGATTAGCGAAGCCGTGACGGAGCAGACGGTCTGCGGATTCGCCGGGGATTTTGTGAAATATTCGTCGGTGAGCGTCACGGCTCCGGCCTCGACGCTCAGCGCTTCGAGCCGCGCGCCGTCGTTCAAAAATACGAACTCCGTGCTGCCGCCGCCTGTGTCGAAAATCGTGACGAAGCCCTCGTCCGCGCCGCCGATGCTGCGTATCGCAGCGAGGCTCGAAAGCTCGGCCTCCGCCTCCCCGGGCAGCACAGTGACACCGAGGCCGCAGAGCTCGCGCACGCGCGAGGAGAAGTCCGCCGCGTTCCCGGCGCGGCGCAGCGCCATCGTCCCGACGCATAAAATTTCGTCCGCGCCCTCTGCACGCGCGAAGGCTGTGAATTTCGCGACGGCCTGCGCCGTGCGCTCCATCGCCTCCGCGGAAAGCGCGCCGCTCGCGCGCATCCCCTCGCCGAGCTTCGTGATGACGTTCATGTCGCATATCATGCGCGCGCCGCCCTCCGCCGCGGGCTCGCCAAGCGTCAGCTTCACCGAATTCGTACCTATATCTATAACGGCCTTTTTCATTGTATAAATTCCACCCTTCGGCGCTATTATAGCAAAGCGCGCGGCCTCCGCGACGCGGGCGCAAAATCAAAGAGGCGGCGCGAGGCCGCCCCTTTCGTTGATGCTTTGGGATTTTTCCGCGCTACGCCGCTGCGGGCGTGGCTTTGTTCTTGCGTCCGGTCTTTACGATGAATATCCAGAAGGCTATGACGCCGACTGCTCCGGCGGTCGTTATCATGGGGTTCGGGTGGAGCCCCATGCAGCCGAAGACGACGAAGAGCGCGCGCTCCCACGGCGCGAGCAGGCGGTTGAGGTAGCCCTCCATCGCGAAGCCGAAGCCGAAGCATGCGGCTATGCAGGCGACGATGCCGTAGACGTTGCCTATCAGGTCGCTCTGGAGCAGGATGCCCGGGTCGTAGCAGAAGGCGAAGGGCGTTACGAAGGCGAGGAAGCCGAGGCGGCAGGCGGTGAAGCCCGTGCGGTTCGGGTTCGAGCCCGCTATCGAGGCGGCGGCGTAGGCCGCGAGCGCGACGGGCGGCGTGATGTTGGAAATTATCGCGTAGTAGAAGACGAAGAGGTGCGCCGCGAGAGGTTCGAAGCCGAGCTTCGTTAGCACCGGAACGCCGAGCGCCGAGGCGAGGATGTAGGCTCCGGTCGTAGGGAGGCCCATTCCGAGGATGAGCGAAACGACCATGACGAGCGCGAGCGCGAGGAGCGGTATGCCGTGCGTGAGCGCGAGGACGACGCCGACGAGCTTGACGCCGACGCCGGTCAGCGAGACGGAGGCGAGGACGATGCCCGCCGTTGCGCAGGCGACGCAGACGAGCGTGATGCTCTTGACGCCGCTGTAGATGGAGTCGATTATCGCCTTCGGCCCCATGCGGTTCTCTGGCTGCGGAAGGGAGACGAGCCACGAGAGGAAGGCGCCTATCGCGGCGGCGCGCATCGGCGTCATGCCCATGAATAGGAAGGCGACGAGGCCGACTATCGGTATAAAGAGATAGACTTTTTTGAGAACCTCGCGCTTGTCGGGAAGGTCTTCCTTCGAGAGTCCCTGGAGGCCGTTCTTCATCGCTTCAAGGCGGATCATGAAGAATACCGCCGCGTAGTAGAGCAGCGCGGGGACGAGCGCCGCGATAATTATGTCGGTGAAGGGCAGGCCGAGGAAGGATGCCATGAGGAACGCGCCAGCTCCCATGACCGGCGGCATTATCTGCCCGCCGGAGCTGGCGACCGCTTCGACCGCGCCCGCGAAGTGCGGCGCGTAGCCTATCTTCTTCATGAGCGGGATTGTGAAGGTTCCCGTGCCGTAGACGTTCGCGACCGCGGAGCCGGAGATCGAGCCGAAGAGGCAGGAGCTCATGACGGCGATGTTCGCGGGGCCGCCGGGGGCTGTGCCGGTGAAGGCCTGCGCCACGTCCATGAAGAACGGCCCCGTGCCGCATTTTTCAAGGAAGCCGCCGAAGATGAGGAACGAGGCGACGAGCGTCGCGGAGACGCCGAGCGGCATCGAGAATATTCCTTCGTCGGTGAGGTATATCTGCTCCACGACCTCGTGCATCGTAAACGAAAGCCCCTTGAGGTCGCCCGGGAGCATCTGCCCGCAGTACATGTAGGCCGCGAAGAGGAAGGCGATGAGCGTCAGCGGTATTCCGACGACGCGGCGCGTCCCCTCGAGCAGCAGCACGAAGAGCAGGATTCCGCAGATAAACTGCGCCTGCGTGACGGGGTCTACCTGTATGACGCGCATGACGATGTCGTCGTAGTTGAGTACGACGTAGAGCGACGGTATCGCAGATATCGCGCCGAGTATCCAGTCATATATAGGCACGCGGTCCTTCGGCGCGCCTTTGTACATCGGGAAGAGGAAAAAGGCCGTCGGAAGCACGAGGCCGAGATGGATGTTTTTCTGCAAATACGATTCGTAGGCTCCGAATACGGAGGTGTAAAGGTGGAACAGTCCGATGATGACGAAATAGACGTAGATGAATTTGTAGCTTAAGCCGCTTAGTTTTCTCATTTTTTTAACACTCTCCTGCTCTGTCCGCATGGGACAGGCCGTGGATTTTTATGCGCAGGGGGTTGTCGGACGTGCAGAGATTGAAATTTCGGGAAAGCGCGGCGGAGGCAGGCTCCGCCGCGGAATTACGGCTGAATCGGTTACTTGGACTGGGAGCGCAGCTCTTCCCAGTATTTCTTCGCTCCGGCCTGCATCGGCACGCCGTCGGGAATCGCTATCTGCGGGTTGAGCTCGTCTATGTCCTTGACGGCCTGCGCGAGCTCGGTCTTGTGCTCCCACATCGACTTGCAGAGCTCGTAGGCGAGCGTGTCGGGGAGGTTGTCGCGGACGACTATGCAGGTGTAGTCTCCGACGGTCTTGACGGGCTTCGTGACGCTCTTGTAGATGCCCGGCTCTATCGTGAACGTGACCGTACCGTAGGCCGCCGCGAGCGCGTCGAGCGCGGGCTGGTCGACGTCGAGGCAGACGATGTCGGTGTTGCTCTCGATGTTCATTACGATGGAGGCTATCTTACCGACGGAGAATACGAAGAGGTCGAGGTGTCCGTCGGCCATGAGGTCCGCGCCGCCCTCGTAGGAGGCGAACTCGATGGAGCAGCCCATCTCCTTGAGCGCGTCGTAGTTCGTGTTGTAGCCCTTCGCGAGCAGCGACTTAAAGACGAATTCCGAGCCGGTGCCGGGCTTCAGCGTCGCCATCCTGGTCGGGATCTTCTTCGTGATGATGTCGCCGAAGGTCTTTATCTGGTGCTTCTCCGCGAAGCTCTTGTTCATTACGAAATAGGTGTACTGCGTGTAGAGGTTGGCGAGGATGGTGGCGTTTTTGGTCGCGCGTCCCTCGAAGTCCTGCTCGCCCTTGATGGCGGCTCCGAGTATCGAGGTGTTGGAGAAGCCGAAGTCTCCGCGTCCGCGGTCGCAGTTGATGATGTTCGAGACGCCGCCGCCGGAGCTGCTGGTGACGGAGATAGTGTTTTTCGACCACATATCGGAGAGCGTGCTGCCGAGGGCGAACCAGTTTCCGCCGGGAGGTCCTGCGGAGAACTTGAGCTGCTCGGGCCAGCCTTCCTTAGAGGCGGCGTCGGCGAATGCCGGGGCGGCCGCGAAAGCGAACAGGGAAACCAATAACAGTAAAAATGCAAATTTTCTCACAACTATCACCGTTCTTTCTGATATTTTTGACCTTTCGGTCAATTTTTAATGATGTAACCCCTGCCTCAAAAAATATATCACATCGCTTTAATAAAGTAAATAATACGTAAAATCACAAATCTTAATATGTTAAAAATATCGTTTTCCTTTTATTCTATTGCAGTTGTGTTTTTATCAGCGTATTTTACGCCGTTATTGCTAAGTATTTTTACCTATACGAAATAAAAATCGCTTGTACATTATAGCGAAGCGGATTTTTTGCGGCATTATGTCAGCAAAAAATTTTTATAACTTTGTTATCCGTCACAATGATATTCATAAGCGTATATATATTTCCAATCGTTCGCTTATTAGCACCGATGTTCTGTATAATGACGCGGCGCAAGAACGTCTGTATAAAAATATAACGCTATTTATTTCAATTTTGCTTTGAATTTTTATTCACTGCTTATTCCAGCGTCTCGCGCCGCGGCGCAAGCGGCCGCGCAGGCGCGAAGCTCTGCGCGCGGGTGATATAATAATCCGGTAAACGACAGGACGGGGAGCGGAGCAGGAAATGCCGCGCGAATTTCGCGATTATATAGAAATCACCAACGCTTACGAAAACAATCTGAAAAACATATCGGTGCGGATACCGAAGAAGGCCGTGACGGTCTTCACAGGCGTCTCGGGCTCGGGCAAGTCGTCGCTCTGCCTCGACACGATAGCGGCCGAGTCGCGGCGCGAGCTGAACGAGACCTTCCCGAGCTTCGTGCAGCAGTTTCTGCCGAAGTACGGGCGGCCCGAGGTCGAGCGCATCGCGAACCTTCCCGTCACGATAGTGATAGACCAGAAGAAGCCCGCCGCGAACACGCGCTCGACGGTCGGCACCTACACGGACATCTACTCGATTCTGCGGTTGCTCTTCTCGCGCGTCGGGCGGCCCTTCATCGGCTACTCCGATACATTCTCGTTCAACCACCCCGCCGGCAAGTGCCCGAGATGCGACGGCCTCGGCGAGGTGACGGAGCTCGACATTCACAAACTCGTGGACTTCGACAAGAGCCTTAACGACGAGGATACGATACATTTTCCGACCTTCGGCCGCGGCCTCTGGCGCTGGAAGCGCTACGCCTACAGCGGCCTTTTCGACCTCGACAAAAAAATAAAGGACTACAGCCCGGAGGAACTGGAGCTTTTCCTCCACTCGCCGCAGATAAGGCTCAAGAACCCGCCCTCGAACTGGCCCAAGAGCGCGAAGTTCGAAGGGCTTTACACGCGCATGTACCGCAGCATCATCAACACGAAGGAGGGCGCGCGCTTCAAGCACATCCTCGACAATATGGTGACGACCTTCACCTGTCCAGACTGCGGCGGCTCGCGCGTCAACGAGCGTGTGCGCAGCTGCCTCATCAACGGCAAAAACATCGCCGACGTCACGGCGATGCCCGTACCTGAGGCGCTCGAGTTCGTAAATTCGATAACGGACCCGATGGCCGCGGACATCAAGCGCGAGCTGGGCCGCAGGCTCGGCGCGCTCGTGCAGATAGGGCTCGGCTACCTCTCGCTATCGCGCGGCACCGGGACGCTCTCGGGCGGCGAGGCGCAGCGCATCAAGATAGCGAAGTACATCAACTCGGCGCTCACGGACATGGCCTACGTCCTCGACGAACCGAGCGTCGGACTGCACGCGAAGGACATCGACCTACTCAAGAAGTCCCTGCGCGCTCTGCGCGACCACGGCAACACCGTGCTCATCGTCGAGCACCACCGCGAGGTCGTCAAGCTCGCGGACCACGTCGTGGATATGGGGCCGGGGGCGGGAAACAACGGAGGCGAGGTGGTCTTCGAAGGAAGCTACGACGAGCTGCTGAAATCCGACACAATCACGGGGCGGATGCTCCAGATGAAGAGCCCCTTCAAAACGGGGCTGCGCGAGCCGAAGGGCTGGTTCCGCGTAGGGCCGACGAGCCTGCATAACCTCAAGGACGTTTCCGTCGAGCTGCCGCTCGGCGTCATGACGGTGATCGCGGGCGTAGCGGGCTCGGGCAAAAGCTCGCTGATGGAATCCTTCCAGAATCAGATAAAGGAAGATGTAATCTTCATAGGCCAGAAAAACATAGGCATCAACCTGCGCTCCACGCCCGCGACCTACCTCGGCGTCGCCGACGACATACGCGCGATATTCGCCGCGGAGAACAAGGTCTCCTCCGCGTGGTTCAGCTTCAACTCAAAGGGCGCCTGCCCCGCCTGCGGAGGCTCGGGCGTCATAGTTTCGGGCATGGCCTTCATGGACTCGATAGAGACCGTCTGTGACCTCTGCGGCGGAAAGCGCTACTCGAAGGAGGCGCTCGCCTACACCTACAAGGGAAAGAACATCGCCGAGGTGATGGACATGACGGTGGACGAGGCCGCGGAGTTCTTCGAGGGCCGCCCGCTCTGCGAAAAGCTCACCTCGCTGTGCCGCACGGGCCTCGGCTACCTGCACTTGAACCAGTCGATGACGACGCTATCCGGCGGCGAACTGCAGCGCGTCAAGCTCGCCTCGCATCTGAACGAGCGCGGCTCCATCTTCATCCTCGACGAGCCGACCGACGGCCTGCACCTCGACGACATCAAGACGCTTATGAAGCTCTTCAACGAGCTGACCGACGCGGGCAACACGCTGTTCCTCGTCGAACACAGCGTAGACGTGATGAAAGAGGCCGACTACATCGTGGAACTCGGCCCGGGCGGCGGCAACTCCGGCGGGGAGATAATCTTTGCGGGGCTGCCGCGCGACATGCTCTCCTGCGAAAAATCCGTGACGCGCCCATACCTCGCGGAAAGCCTGCCCGGTTCGGAGGCGCGCGCATGATTATCAAGACCGCCGACAACCTGCCGAAAAGCGACGAATTCACCTTCACGGCGATAGATTTCGAACGCGCCAACAACTGCCAGAGCTCGATATGCCAGATAGGGCTCTGCGTCGTAGAGCGCGGGCGCGTCGTAAAATGCGCCGAATACCTTGTGAAGCCGCCGAAGCGCATCTGCTTCTTCCAGCAGAAGCCCGTCGAGATACACGGCATAACCTACGAGGACGTCGCGGACGCGCCGTCGTTCGCCGAGGTCTGGCGCGAAATACTGCCCGACATAGAGGGACGCCCGCTCGCGGCGCACAGCTTCCGCGACGACGCGAAGACGCTTGAAGCGGCGCTGCGCTCGTTCCGCCTCAAATACGACTACAAGGCCGCGGGCTACATCTGCACGCTGGAGCTTGCGCTGCGCGCCGGAATCCACGGCGAAAACAACAAATACAGCCTCGAGTCGCTCTGCGAACGCTACTCCGTGCCGCTGCGCGCGCACCACGCCGGCTCCGACGCCGAGGGCTGCGCGCGGCTCGCGCTCAAGATAGCGGGCGAGCTCGGCATAGACTCGTTCCGCAAGCTCGCCGAGCTCTCGCAGCCGCCGGAGGTGCCCGAGCCGGACCTGCCCGACACGCTCTCCTGCGCGGATTTGGAAGAGCTCGAAAAATACATCAGCCGCCTCAAAAGCAAGAAAAACATCCGCCTCGCCGACTGCCCCAAGGCGCGCGAGCTGGGCCGCGCGAAGCGCATCCTGCACCACACCCCGGATGCGCAGCTCGCGAAGGAAACGGCGATGAGCGCGAACGCCCTCAACAACTGGCTGATGCGCGCCGAAAACGAAACGCCCGCCCCGCGCCGCCCGAGAAGACGCGGCGGCAGAAGGCGCACAAAACGCGCCGCGCCTCCGCAGCTGAGCTGAAACGCTCCGTTGAATACTTTCGCCGCTTTGGGCGGAAGAATTCAATGAGACTGCGCGGCCGCTTCAGATAAGGTTTTTATCCAGAAGGAAATCCATAACGTTGATGTTCAGCACGCCGCTTTCGTCGTACCATCGTCCCGCGGTGTCCCTGCGCACGATTATCTTCGGGAAGGAATCCCCGGTGAGCGCGAACGGGCGGGCCTCGGCCGCGGCCTTTTCCGGCGTCTCCATCGCGTAGGCCGACTGGATATAGACGCGCCGCCCGCCAGAGTTGACGACGAAATCTATCTCGCGCGGCGAACGGACGGAGCTTCCCTTTTCGTTCATCGTGCGCGCGAACACCACGCCCACGTCCACCGACAGGCCGCGCGAGACGAGCTCGTTGTAGATTATATTCTCCATGATATGCGTCATCTCCTGTTGGCGGAAGCCGAGGCGCGCGTTTCGTAGCCCCACATCCTCGCAGTAATATTTGCTCGGATAATCGAAATACGACTTTCCTTTTACGTCGTATCGCTTGCTCTCGGAGAAAAGAAAAGCGTCCTCCAGATGCGATATGTACGCCCTTACCGTGTTCGGAGAGACGCTGACGCGCGAGCGCGATTTAAGCGAGTCGGTAATCTTGGCGGGATTCGTCAGCGAGCCGACCGAGGAACAGAGAAGGTCGAGAATCATGCCGAGCGCGTCCTCGCGCTCGATTTTTCTGCGCTCCACTATGTCTTTCAGATAAACCTCGGAAAAAAGCGACTTCAGATAATTCATCTTCGCAGCCTCGTTCGGGCGCGAAAGCACGAACGGCATACCGCCGTAAAACGCGTACTGCTCGAAGGCCTCGTCCCTGCCGCAGCCGGAGGCGGGCAGAAATTCCGAAAAACTGAGCGGGTGGACGCGGATCTCGTCGCTGCGCCCGCGGAACTCCGTAAGGATATCCGACGAAAGCATCTTCGAATTGCTGCCCGTCACATAAACGTCGAGATTCGGCAGACTGCGCAGGTCGTTCAGCGCGTCGTAGAAGGTTATCTTCTTTCCGGCGGGATTGTACGGATTAGCCGTCTCGTCGGACATCTGTATCTCGTCGACGAAAAGATAATATTCATCCTTTTTCCCCTCCGCTATGCCGCGGACGTAGGCCGAGAGCTCGAGCGGATTGCGGAAGCGAATGTCGCGCGTCAGGTCGAGCTCGACTGAAATTATCTGTTCTTCTCGCACGCCGTGGCCGAGCAGATAATTTCTGAAAAGCCGCCGCAGAAGATAAGATTTTCCGCAGCGCCTTATGCCGGTTATGACCTTTACCTGTCCGTCCCATCGGTATGACAGGAGCTGTTCGAGATAGCCGTTGCGAAGAATTTCCTCCATGACGCGCCTCCGTAATGAATACTTACGCCCAAACAGGCTATAATGTTCAATATAATGATAACACACAGCCGCTGAATTTTTCAGCCGCTATGGGCAAAAGAATTCATTGAAACATCGCCGCAGCTGGCGAAGCAAGCCGACAAACTAAAAACCGGGAGTGATAAAAATGACCGAAGCCGAAAAGATAGAGAAAATCCTGCGCGCGATATGCGGCGCGCTGCTGCCGCTGACGGAGCGCATGGTCGAGCGCGGCAACCACGTATTCGGCGGCCTCGTGCTGTGCGCGGAGGACTGCTCCGTCGTCGCGGCGGGCAGCAACGACCGCGTCGAGAACCCGATATACCACGGCGAGATAGACACGCTGCGCCGCTTCTTCGCGCTCGCGGAGCGCCCCGCGCCGCAGGACTGCATCTTCGTCGCGAGCCACGCGCCCTGCCCGATGTGCGCCTCGGCTATCGCGTGGGCCGGCTTCCGCGAGGTCTGGATGCTCTACGGCTACGAGGCCGTCAAGGAGGGCTTCGACATGCCGGTCGACCTCATGATGTACCGCGAAATCTTCGGCGCGGAGGGCCCGCGCGCGGAGAACGCCTTCTACACGCTGCGCTGCCTGCGCGACGAGGCGACGAAATACCCCGGCCGCCCCGCGCTCGCCTCGCTGTTCGCCGAAATAGACGCCGCCTACGCCGCGATGCGGGTGAAGGATTTCGAGTATCCGGGGATGCAGCGCGACGGCGCGCGCTGAAAACCAGCGCCGCTTAAATCAGTTCCTTAGTCCTCCCCGCAAGGTAAAGCGGGATATTCGTCACAACTCCGTCCGCCGCGTAGTTGCGTTTTGAAAAGCGCAGCGCGACGGACGGAGCGCGCTCGGCGATGTAGCGCTTGAACGACGGCGCGGACTTGTCTTCCCCCGCCTTGACCTCGACCGGGACTATCTCAGTACCGTTCTGAACGAGGAAATCTATCTCAAATTTCTTATCGGCGTAATAGCGCGGTTCTGTCGGGAATTGTCCGCGAAGCTGCTGGAGCACGTAATTCTCAGTGAGCGGTCCTTTGAATTGATAATCCGATTTCAAAAGTATCGCGCCGTTGTCGACTCCGGCCATCTGCTTCAGCAGCCCCGTGTCGAATAAAAACAGCTTGAAGCTGTCCAGCTTGTCGAAGGCGGGAAGCGGATGCTCCGGCTTCGACACGTTATAAACGCGGTTAATCATTCCGGCGGATACGAGCCATTCTATCGCCTCTTCAAATTCTCTTGCCCGCGCTCCCTCGCGCACGGCTCCGTAGACGAATTTTTCATTCTGCTTCGCGAGCTGCGAGGCGATGCTTCTGAACACCATGAGGATACGCCCGCTGTTGACCTTGCCGTTGTGCTTGGAAAAGTCGTTTTCGTAAATTTCTATAAGCTCGCGCTGTATCCGCGCGATACTCGCCGGGTCTCTGTGCTCCGTCCACGACGCGGCGCACTCCGGCATTCCGCCGATGATTAGGTAGTTGTTGTAGGCGTCGAGCAGCCGCGAATGGAATATATCCTCAACGCGCCGTCCCTTCTCAATGCTTGCGTAGTATCTGTACAGCGTCTCGTCGCAGGCTTCAAGGAATTCGCCGAAGCCGAGCGGATAAAGGTCCAGCAGGTTCACCATGCCGACCGGATACGACTTCGGGCTCGCGAGCAGCGTGCCGAGCAGGCTGCCCGCCGCGACGACGTGGTACTCGTTCGCCTTTTTTAAATCCTCTATAGCGCTTCGTCTCATCCGGCCCGCGCCTCCCTCCACAAAAATTATTATACATTTTTCCGCCAAAACAAGCCTATGTTTTACACATTTTTCCGGCGAAATCGCGGCGGTTTTTACACGTTTTTCCGGCTTTTCGGCGCGGGGTTTTACACATTATTCCGCGCGGCGGCTTTGGGCGCGCTGCAATCTTCCGCAAAACGATATTAAGTTATATACTTCAATGCGTGGTGTGGGAAATTTCTCACGAATTTCTCTCGGATTAGAGGTTGAAGATAGATAATGGCGGAAGAAAAATTGCTTGAGATAAAGGACCTGCACGTGACGGTCGACGGCACGGAGGTCTTGAAAGGCGTCTCGCTCTCGGTCGGCGAGGGCGAGATACACGCGCTGTTCGGGCCCAACGGATCGGGCAAGACGACGCTGCTGAACACAGTGATAGGCTTCGCGCGCTACCATGTGACGCAGGGCTCGATCTGCTTCAAGGGGCAGGACATAACGCACGCGACGATAGACGAACGCGCGCGCCTCGGCGTCGGCATATCGTTCCAGAGGCCGCCGACGATACGCGGCGTCACGCTGCGCTCGCTGATTTCGTTCAGCAGCCCGTCGCTGACCGACGAGGAGATAGAGCGCACGGCGGAGAGGCTCGACGCGCGCGAGTTCCTCGACCGCGAGATAAACGCGGGACTCTCGGGCGGCGAGATGAAGCGCACGGAGATGCTTCAAATCATCCTCCAGTCGCCGGATTTCGTCTGCCTCGACGAGCCGGAGTCGGGCGTCGACCTCGAAAACATGGCGCTCATCGGCAAGGCGGCGCGCATCGCGCTGGGGCGCGACAGCTTCGACGGCGCGGGATGCCGCTCGATAAAGAGCCGCCGCGCGGACTACAAGGCGGGGCTCGTCATCACGCACACGGGACAGATAATGGATCATCTTTTCGTCGACAAGGGCCACGTGCTGATGAACGGCGAAATAGTATGCTCGGGCAACGCCGCAGAGCTGCTCGGCGAAATACGCAGCCACGGCTACACGGAGTGCTTCCGCTGCGCCGGATGCGCGGGGAGGAGAGCGTAATGAAAGAATACAACGTTGAAGAGCATCTCGACGATTTCCGCGCCGACGCGCCGGAGCACAAGGAGGTCAAAAACCTAGCCGAGCTTCCCGCCGAGGACCGCGAGCGCATGCTGCGCGCCGGCATCGACGGCGGCGAGAAGGCGGCGGGGACGATAGTCCACTCCGACCACGACACGGTCTTCTGCAACGCGAACCTCAAGGGCGTGCAGGTCATGCCCGTCTCATACGCGCAGTTCAAGTACGGCCTCGAGGAATACAGCTGGAAGCTCATCGAGAAGGACCGCGATATATTCACAGAGCGCACCGCGGGCGCGAAGGAGGGCGGCTACTTCATCCGCGCAGAAAAGGGCGCGAAGGCCGAATATCCCGTCCAGGCCTGCACATACATCGAAACGGACGCGCTCGCGCAGGGCGTCCACAACATAGTCATCGCCGAGGAAGGCTCCGAGCTGAGCATAATTTCCGGCTGCGCCTCCGGGCCGCACGTCCGCTCCGGCCTCCACGTCGGAATCTCGGAAATCTACGTCAAGAAGGGCGCGACGCTGACCTTCACGATGGTCCACGACTGGGCCGAAGAGATGGCCGTCCGCCCGCGCACCGTCGTCGTCGTCGAAGAGGGCGGAAAATACATATCCAACTACATCTGCCTGAAGCCCGCGAAGGACCTCCAGACCTACCCGACCGTCTACCTCAACGGCGACCGCTCCGTCGCGACCTTCAACACCGTCCTCATGGCGGGCGAAGGCTCGAAGATGGACACGGGCTCACGCGTCTACCTGCGCGGGCGCGGCAGCCGCGCCGAGATAATCTCGCGCACAGTCTCCACTGGCGGCGAGATATACGCGAGAGGCCACCTCATCGGCGAGGCCGAGGGCGTCAAGGCGCATCTTGAATGCAACGGCCTGCTGCTCTCCGACAAGGGCAAAATCCACGCGATACCGGAACTCGAGGCGCGCCACAAAGACTTGGAAATGTCGCACGAAGCCGCCGTCGGCAAGATAAACCAGGAGGAGACGGAATACCTCATGGCGCGCGGCCTCAGCGAAGCAGAGGCGCAGTCGCTCATCATCAAGGGCTTCCTCTCGCTCGACATCCTGGGCCTGCCGGAATCGCTGCGCCGCGACGTTGACAAAATGGTGGAGGAATCCGCGGGCGCGATGTAGCGCGGCGGCGAAAACTTCACGAACGACGCAGAATTTAATCCCCTTCGCGCGCGGAGGGGATTTTTTCGCGCCGCGGGCCGTCCCCGTTGCGGCGCGCGCGGCGCAATGCTACCATAGGGACGGAACGGAGTGAGGACGAATGAGACAATGCATGGACGCGGAGAACCTTCACAGAAGGCTCAATAAAATCATAGGCCAGGTCAAAGCCATCGACAGGATGGTGGACGAGGACATCCCGTGCGAGGACGTGCTCGCGCAGATAAACGCGGCGAAGTCCGCGCTCCACCGCGTCGGGCAGATAGTCCTCGAGGGGCACATCAACCACTGCGTGCGCGACGGCATAGAGCACGGCGACGCGGACAAGACGATAAAGAGCTTCACGAAGGCGGTCGAACGCTTCGCGAACATGAGATAGGACAAAAAAGCGGCTTCGCGCACGGGGCCGCTTTCGCGCATTCCGGCGCGCCGCTCCGCAAAGCTTCGGCGCGGCGCGCGAGATGGGAGGCTTACGAAAGATGAGGAAAATATTCGCGGTTTCGGCGGCGGTTCTCTGCGCGGCGGCGCTCTCCGCGGCCTGCGCCTTCGCCGGGAACGTCACGCCCGACGGATACTGCAACGGCATAAAGCTCTGCGGCCGCGTCAAGGTCGTCGAGAACTTCCCCGACCTCAGAGTGCAGGTAGTGGGCAGCTTCCCCGACCTCCGCGTGAAAAAGGTATCGCACTTCCCCGACGCGATAGGCGAATGGCAGTTCGTCGAACACGGCGAGGACTTCACCGTGCAGTTCGTGGACCACTTTCCCGATTTGACGATAGAGTACGTAGACGCGTTCCCGGGCGTGAGATAAAAAACGCTGGATAGAGCACTGGGCCTGTAAAGGATAAAATGAGAGCTTACGCCCTTTGCGCGTAAAATTATAGTACAGAGACTAAGATACGCCGGATGCTTTAGAGAGTATCCGGCGTATCTTGTTGCTTTACGGAATATGTACAACTTTATCGGTTTTACTTTTCGCATCCATCGGGGAAGGCGGCGCGGTAGGCTTCTAACTCCTTGGAATAATTTTTAGCAATGATTTCATGCCATAACTGTGCGTTTTGAACGCCGCAGTTTTCAGGGATGAATACTGGGTCGATTCTTTTTTTCAGCTGCCGTTCATAGTCCCTCAGCACCGCCACCCCGGGCTTAAACATGAATACCAGGCAGGCGATGTTTACCAGAGAGAGGATGCCGCACAGAGCCGAGGCGAAGGACCAGATGGCCTGCGAGGAAACAAGCGGCCCGAAGAAAGTAAAGACTACTGTAGCGATATTGACCGCCAACCCTACGCGTTTAACGGTCTGAGCACGCCGACCGAAAATATAGTTGTATGCGCCGCGCAGATAGATGAAGTAGGCCATTACTGTGGTGAATGTAAACAGGAACATGGCGAACGATATAAAAATGACGCCGAATCCGGGGAACATAGCATCAACCGCCAAAGTAGCGGAGATATCATAATTTCCTTTGATGTACTCCACGATGAAAGCGCCGGATTCGTTCATGACATTGTAGCAGTCGGTTATCAGTATCATCAGCCCCGTGGCGATGCATATGCAGAGGCAGATGAAGACCGAAAAGACCTGAGCGAGCCCAGCCTTTGCAGGGTGGGAGACATCCGCGCAGCCCGCGACCCAAGCGCCGGTGCCGAGACCGGCTTCGTTGGAAAACACGCCGCGGCGCACGCCCCATGAGACGGCGGAGCCGACGATGCCGCCGAATACAGCGTCCGTGCCGAAAGCCGAGGTTACGATCATGGATATCATAGCCGGAATTTCTGCAGCGTTGACGGCCAGGATGACCAGCGCGACGGCTACGTAGGCGATTGACATGAGCGGCACAATCTTATCCGCCACATTGGCGACGCGTTTCGCGCCGCCCAGAATAACGACCGCCACCAGAATGGAGTATGCCGCGGCGACCGCTATGGGCGCGACGCCGAAGCTTACTGTAACTATGGAACTGAAGGCGTTCGCCTGTAAGCCGGCGAAGTTGATTAAAAATACAATGCTTAGGATTGCGTAAAAGAGGCCCACCGGCCTGGCCTTGAGCCCTTTATCCATATAAAACGACGGGCCGCCGACGTCGCCGTCTTCCGCTTTCTGCTTCCACACCTGAGCAAGAGAGGACTCAATGTAGGCGGAAGCGGAACAAACAAGAGCCATTATGCACATCCAGAATATAGAGCCGGGGCCGCCGAAAAAGATTGCGCTGGCTGTGCCTGTAATGTTTCCTGTACCGACACGTCCGCCGATGGCGATGGAAAGAGCTTGGAACGCGCTCATACCGGAGCCGGTTTTCTGCGTTGGGAATGAGCATTGGATCATTTGCCGGAACAAACGTATCTGTGGAAACTTCAGGAGAATCGAGAACAGCAGGCCGCAGCCCAAGGAAAAGATAACCAGAGGCAGTCCCCACACAAAATTGTCAACTGAAATAATAAATTCTGCAATATTCATAAGTCCTGCTACCTACCTTTCGGAATACAATATTTTCAAACTTTATCTGTGAAAAAGCTGTTCTATGAATTTAAGCATAAGCCATGGGCCGCCGGACATACGGAAGACGTGTTTCCCGGCGTCAGGTAAAGATAAATTGTACAGATGTAGGATAAAGCGAAGGCGGCCGTCAAGAACGCGACGGCCGCCGTGGTTTTTTTACGCTCCGCTCACGCCGCGCGCTTCGAGCGCGCGCGCTATACGTTCGAGAGCCTCAGCGAGACGCGCCCGCGGGCAGGCGAAGTTCATGCGCTGGTAGCCCGAGCCTTCGCCGTCAAGGCCGAACTTCACGCCGTCGTCGGTCGCTACCTTCGCCTCGTGCAGCATGAAGCTCCACAGCTCTTCATCATTCATTCCGAGCCCGCGGAAGTCGAGCCACGCGAGGTATGTCGCCTCAGGGACGCGGTATTTGACGCGCGGCATACGTTCAGCGATGAAATCCGCAATGAAGCGCGCGTTCCCTCGCAGGTATTCGAGCAGCGCCTCAAGCCAATCTTCGCTCTCGTCATAGGCAGCTATCTGCGCCGCTGAGCCGAAGCAGCCGGGCCAAAGGTAGTAAGGCGCCATACGCTTTTGGAAATCCGCGCGCAGCCCGTCGTTCGGGATTATTATGTCGGAGACAAGCAGTCCCGCGAGGTTGAAGGTCTTTGACGGCGAGGTGCAGATTATGCTGTCGCGCACGAGCTCCTCTGATAATGTTGCAAAGACGATGTGTTTTCCGTCCGAGAGTATCAGGTCGGAGTGTATTTCATCGACGGCGACGGTGACCCCGTTTTCCGCACAGATGCGCCCGACCGTCTCCAGTTCCTCACGCGTCCAGAGACGCCCAACGGGGTTGTGCGGGCTGCATAGTATCATCAGCTTCGTCTTCGGGTCTTTCGCGAGACGCTCAAGTTCCTCGAAGTTCATTTCATAGCGTCCGCCGTTGTTTACCAGCTTGTTCAGCGCGACGCCTCGCCCGAGGCCGCGCACGTAGTCAAAGTAGGGGTAGTAGACGGGCGACTGAATTATGACGTTGTCGCCGGGCTCGGTGCGTATCTCTATCGCGCAGACGAGCGCCATGTTCACGCCCGGCGTGTAGGTTATCCACTCGGGCTTGATTTCCCAGCCGTGGCGCCTTTTCTGCCAGTTGACGCAGGCTTCGAGATATTCGCCGCTCGCATGGGCATATCCGTAAGTCTCGTGCGCGGCGCGGTCTCGCACGGCGCGCGCGACCGCCGGGGACGTGCGGAAGTCCATGTCCGCTATGCCCATCGGTATCGGTTCTTCGCTGCCGTACATCCTGCGCCGCAGTTCTGGCGACCATTTGACGGAAATAGCTTCCGTACGGTCTATTATTTCGTCGAAGTCGTATCTCATCCTTTTTCCCCCGTTCTCTTTAACGTTATACTGGTATAATTAATAAGATATATTGTGCGGTGCGATATAATGGTATATTAAGTCCGTTATATTGTCAACCCTCGGAGGTTGATTGTTTGGAGACGATGAATTTGGTCGTCGCGAAGAATATAAAGCGGCTTCGCGAGGAACGGCGGCTGAGCCTCGAGGGGCTCGCGAGACAGAGCGGCGTCAGTAAGTCGATGCTCGTGCAGATAGAGCGCGGTGAGGGCAACCCGACTCTCTCGACGCTCTGGAAACTCGCAAACGGGATGAACGTGCCATTCGACGCGCTGACGGTGCGCCCTAAGGCTCCATATGAAATTGTGAAGAAATCGGAAATTCAGCCCTTTCTCGAAGACGAGGGGCGCGTGCGGAATTATTCCATCTTCCCCGACGGAGAGAACAGAGGCTTCGCCGTCTACTGGCTCGACCTCGAGCCGGGGAGCGAGTGGGAGTCGGAGCCGCATATGCGCGGCACAGAGGAATTCGTCACCGTCTGCCGCGGGAGGCTCGAAATACGGACAGCGGGAAAAATTTTCGAGATCGCGGAGGGAGAGAGCGTCCGCTTCATGGGCGACGCGACGCACGCCTACCGCAATGCGGACGATGGAGAGACGGCTCTGCACATGATTATGTACAATCCGTAAAATCAGCGCACCGCTGCTGAGCGCATAAAACAGGCGAAGGAATAATGTCCTCCGCCTGTTTGTTATTTGTTCTATTGTTTTTACGTCCAGTTTGTTAGTTCTGCTCTGCGGCGTAGTTTATTATCCAGTCGTAGACTTTTTCGCCGAGGGAATGCTGCGGGATGTCGCGCCAGTGCTTTTCGGAGAATTCGCGGCTCTGGCTGCCGGTCTCGTCTATGCCGTAGACGGAGCGCGCGGAGAGGAACTGGTCCTGCTTCGCGTCCTTGTTGTAGGCGAAGGTGAGGAAGAGGCAGTGGGCGTCGACGCCGCTGCGTTCTTTGAATTTGTCGCGCGCTTCCTTCGTGCGGATGTCGACCTTCGTGTTCGCGATTATGTAGCTTCCTTCGTCGACTATCGAGTCGGTGTCGATGTATATGACGTTCGTGCCGCTGCGGTCCATTTCGACGTAGTTTTCCGCGAAGGCGGCGGCTGAGGCGCAGAGGATTATCGCAAACGCGGCGCAGAGCTTAAACATTTTTCCCATTTCTCGTTCCTCCCTAGTCTATCACTTCGTTGATGACGTATCCGAGCACGGCTCCGGTGAGAGCGCCCTTCACGAAATCGTCATCGTCGTCGTCATCTTCATAGTAGTATCCGCCGTCGTAGTGGTGCGGCGCGGGGGGCGCGGGCTGCGGCGGAACGGGCTTCGGGGCCGGCTTCGGCGGCTCGGGTCTGGGCGCGGGCTTCGGCGCGGGAGCAGGCTTCTGCGGCGCAGGCTTGTGTATTCCGGGCTTGTCTCCGGGTTTCTGCGGGCCGGGTTTGCCCGGTTTGTTCATTCCCGGCCTGTCTCCGGGCTTTTGCGGCGCGGGCTTGCCTGGCTTCTGCGGGCCCGGTTTCTGAGGCGCGGGCTGGTGCTGTCCCGGTCTCTGATCGCGCGGCGGCTGTCCCGGGGCGGCGCAGGCGGCGGTCGCTCCGGCCACCATAGCCGCGGCGGTCAGGAGGGCCGCGGCGCGGCTCGTTTTTCTAAAGAAATCTCCAAACATCTGTATCACTCCGTTCGCCCCTCGCGGGGCCGTAAGGTTTTTCGCCGGCTGTTAGTTGCCGTTGTTGGTTATCATGTTGTTGACAACGACGCCGAGCACCGCGCCTATCAGCGCGCCTTTGATGAAATCGTCGTCATCGTCATCGTCGTCGTAGTAATAGCCGCCGTCATAATAGGGCGCTGAGGGCGCGGGCTGCGGCGGAGCGGGCTGCGGAGGCATGGGCCTCTGCGGAGCCGGATGCGCGGGGGCCGCGTGCGGCGCGGGGCCGGGTTTGCCGGGAGCGGGCTTCGGAGCCGGGCCGGGTTTGTTCGGCGCGGGCTTGTGTATTCCGGGCTTGTCTCCGGGTTTCTGCGGGCCGGGTTTGCCTGGCTTGTTGATTCCGGGTCTGTCTCCGGGCTTCTGCGGGCCGGGTTTGCCTGGCTTGTTGATTCCGGGTCTGTCTCCGGGCTTCTGCGGGCCGGGTTTGCCTGGCTTGTTGATTCCCGGCTTCTGCGCGCCTGGCTTGTTCTGCTGAGGGCCGGGCCTCTGCTGTCCGGGCTTCGGGGCCTGCGGCTTGCCGCCCGGGCGCTGCGGAGCCTGCTGCCCCGGCTTGGGCTCTCTCGGGGGCTGCCCCGGCGCGGCGTAGGCCAGCGAAGCGCCAGCCATCATGGCGACGGCGATGAGCAGCGCGGTCAGCCGTCCGGTTTTTTTGAAAAAGCTGCCGTACACGTCGATCACTCCATTCGCTCCATCAGGAGCAGCTGATTTTTTGATTCTGGAGAAATGATAGCATCGAATTATGGTATTTTCACGACGATAGCCGAATCTCGCGTAAAGATTCTTTTTTATTCCGGCACCGTCGGACATTTAGAGACCGATGCGGCGCGCTTACAACGTAAAATCAGATGCTGCGGCGAATCCCGCTTATGACTCCGCCGCGCGGGGCTGTGCCTCACGCGGCGGACTTTCAGTCTAATCGATGACGTTTCCTACTACGCTTCCTATCACCGCTCCGATTACGGCCCCGGCCACTACGTCGCTAGTGCCGCCGTGATGATGCGGAGCCGGAGGCGGCGGGGGCGGCGGAGGCGTCGGCCTGGGCGGACGCGGCGCGGGTCTGGACGGAGGGGGCGGCGTATGCGGCCCCGGCGCCGGTCTGTGTATCCCCGGCCCGCCGTGGTGAGGTCCCGGCGGCGGAGGAGCGGCGAAGGCCTGCGAACTTCCCGCGAGCATCGCCGCGGCTGCGAAAACAGCGGTTATCTTTCCTATTCTTCTCCAAAGTGGGCTCGACATAAGCTGTCACCTCGTCTCTTTTCTATCTGATATTGTTATCTCAACGGTCTATTTATTCAGCGCCTGTGCGTTTCTACGGTCTTCCCGGTCCCGGCTTGCGCGGAGGCATCATCGGCTTGGGTCCCGGTCCGGGCTTCGGTCCCGGCTTGTGTATTGCAGGTCCGGGCTTTCCTGGTCCGGGCTTCGGGCCGGGCTTGTGTATTCCGGGGCCCGGTTTGCCTGGCTTCGGCCCCGGTTTGTGTATTCCGGGTCCGGGCTTCGGCCCGGGTTTCGGCGCGGGCTGATGTATCCCGGGCTTCGGCCCCGGCCCCGGCTTCGGGCCGGGCTTAGGAGCCGCCATCGCCGCGGTGCATCCCGCCACCATCGCCATCGCTATGAACGCCGCCGTAACTTTTCCCGCTTGTCTGAAAAAATTTCCGTTCATTACGAACACTCCCCTTTTTCGTTCTGCCCGAGGTTTGTCTCCCTCTGTGGCTATTATTATAGGCGGGGAATGTGGCGAATTTCTGTCTGAAATAAGGCTGTTGCGTGGGGATTATGTATGGATTTTATGAGGCCATGCGGAATATGACGCCCGCCGCCGCGGATATGAAGATGAAGACTATCGGGCTCCATTTGAGCCTGTCCTGCGCGGCGAAGAGTATCGCGCCGTATATGACGGCCTTCCACGCTATCGCGCCCGTCACGCCTTCCGCCGCGTAATTTTCAAGCCGCAGCATCGTGACGGCGAAGACGCTTATGCCGGAGGCCGCGATGAGCGCTATCGAGGCGGGGCGCAGGCCGTAGAAGGCGTGCTTAACGAGCGGCTTTTCCTGAAAGTTGTCGAGCAGATTCGCGATGAGCAGGATGACTATTATCGAAGGGACGGTCAGCCCGACGGTGGCGATCACCGCGCCCGGCACGCCGCCCGTCAAATAGCCCGCGAAGGTCGCCATGTTGAGGCCGATGGCCCCAGGCGTCGATTCCGAGACCGCTATCATGTCGGCGATGTCGGCGGGCGTGAACCAGCCTGTTTTAGCCGAGAGCGCGTAGAGGAAGGGCAGCGTCGCTAGGCCGCCGCCGACGGCGAAGAGGCCGACCTTGAAGAATTCAAAGAAGAGGTGCAGAAGCAGCGTCATTTCGTCCGTTTCCCCCTGTTCCATAAGATTCCGAAGCAGAGCGAGGCCGCGACTATCGCGGCGGGGCCGACGCGCACCGGCAGATACGGCGAGGCGGCGGAGAGCGCGAAGACAACGGCGAAGAGCGCGAAGGTCGGCGCGTCTATGACGGAATTTTTCCAGAGACGGCGCACGGCGTTGACGATGAGCACGCAGACGCAGACGCGGATTCCGGCGAATGCGTCCTTGACTATCGGGTAATCGGCGAAGCTGCGCAGAAATGCGGTGATGACGGTGAGCACTATTATCGGGGCCGTGATGAAGCCGAGAGTCGCTATTACGCCGCCAGCCGCGCCCTTGCGCTTGTTGCCGACGAAGGTGGCGACGTTGACCGCGATTATGCCCGGCGTACACTGCCCCACCGCGTAGTAGTCCGTCAGCTCCGCCTCCGTTATCCAGCCGCGCGTCTCGACGAATTCGCGCCGCAGCAGCGGGAACATCGCGAGGCCGCCGCCGAAAGTGACGCTGCCCAGCTTCAGGAAAATCAGGTAAAGTTCGATAAGCTCTTTCATCTCATGACACCGCCGTGATTTTATGCTAGCCGCGAAAAATTATAATCCCCGCGCGCGCATAAAAAAAGACGGGCGCGAGGCCCGTCTTTCGTGTTTCTTGTCCTAAAGAGCTTAGAGGAAGAAGCCCTTTATCTTGAGCTCGTCCGCGACGCGCTTGATGGCGACGAGGAACGCCGCGCGGCGCATCTTCACGTTGTGCTCCTGCGCGTAGTCCCAGACTCTCTTGAAGTTGTCCTTCATGATCGGGACGAGGCGGTTGTTGTACTCTTCCTCGGTCCAGAAGAATCCGGCGAGGTCCTGTACCCACTCGAAGTAGGAGCCGATGACTCCGCCGCTGTTGGCGAGGAAGTCCGGTACGACGAGGATTCCGCGCTCGTCGAGGATCTTGTCTCCCTCGGGGCGGACGGGGCCGTTCGCGCCTTCGACTATGTACTTGCACTTGAGCAGCGGGGCGTTCTTCTCGCTGATGACGCCTTCAAGGGCGCAGGGCGAAAGGACGAGGCATTCCTGCTCGAGTATCTCTTCGCCGTTCATCTTGACGAGGCCCGGCTCCGAATAACCGTCGAGGATGCGCTTCGGGTGCTTCTCGACATAGGCCTTCGCGGCTTCGACGTCGATGCCGTTCGGGTTGTAGTAGCCGCCGGTGATGTCGCTGATTCCGACTACCTTGCAGCCCGCGTTGTGCAGGAACAGCGCGTTGTAGGTTCCGACGTTGCCGAAGCCCTGTACGATGACGGTGGCGTCCTTCGGCTCGATGTTCTGTCTCTTGAGCAGTTCGAGAACGCAGGTGGCGACGCCGAGTCCGGTCGCCGCGGTGCGTCCCTTGGAGCCCCAGTAGGCGACGGGCTTACCGGTGACTACGCCCGGCTCGAGGTGGCCGCGGAGCTTCGAAATGGTGTCCATGATCCAGACCATCTCGGGGCCGCCCGTGTTGACGTCGGGAGCGGGAACGTCGGTCCAGTCGCCGACAAACGGAGCGATGCGCGCCGCGAAGGTGCGGGTCATCATCTCGCGCTCGCGCGGCGAGAGCTCAAAGGGGTCTACGGAAATTCCGCCCTTGCCGCCGCCGTAAGGAATACCGGCGAGCGAGCACTTCCAGGTCATAAGGCTCGCAAGAGCCTCGCACTCTTCAAGGTTGACGTCCGGGTGGAAACGGAGGCCGCCCTTCGCCGGTCCGCAGACCGTCGAGTGCTGTACGCGATAACCTTCGAAAACTCTAACCGAGCCGTCGTCCATCTGGACGGGGATGGAGACGCAGATAGCGCGCTCCGGGCGGCTCAATACCTCGATGAGGCCATCTTCAAGCCCCATCTCCTCGGCCGCATCGTAGAAGTTCTCGAGTGCGGTGTGGAGAAGTACGTTTTTGGAAGTACGTTTCTGTACGGCCATACAAAAAACCCCCTTAGTTTTTTCGCCCGTTTAGGGCGCAGACATAAAATTTTCGTCCCTCAGGACTTAATTTTTACGCACAACAATATTGTATGCCCTAACACTTTTCTAGTAAAGGGGGGCGCAAGGCGCAATATTTATATAAATGACAGAAAATATCGGCATATTCGCATAATTTGGGGAATGCCTTGTGAAAAGGTGCGCGGACATGCACAAAGCCGCGCGCAAATTTATAAAAACAATTTTACAAGCACGACCGCGAAGACGAGCCCCGGCAGCATGTTCATAATTCTTATCTTCATAAGGCCGAGCAGGTTCACGCCTATCGCCATCAGCATCAGTCCGCCCGTCGCGCTCATTTCAGTAATCGCCGCCTCCGACATAAAGGGCTGCATCCACCCCGCCGCGAGAGTCAGCGCCGCCTGATAGACGAAAACGGAGACACAGGAGAAGAGCACGCCCGCGCCGAGCGACGCGGCCATCGCGACCGAAATCATGCCGTCGAGCAGCCCCTTCGCGAGCAGCAGCGACGGGTATCCGCCGAGCCCCTCTTCGAACGAGCCGAGCACGGCCATCGAGCCCGTGCAGTAAATCAGGCTCGCCGTGACGAAGCCCTGAGAAAAACCGCCGGAGGCTCCGCCCATACGCTTTTCGGCGCGCGCGCTGAGCTTCTCAAAGGCCGCCTCAATCCCGACAAGCTCGCCCGTCAGCGAGCCGAGCGCGATGCTCGCGATGACTACGAGCGAGTGCTCCGTCTTTATCGCCATGCCTACGCCGAGCGAAATTATAAAAAGCGCCATTCCCTGCACGGGCAGCTCGAGAATCTTCTGCGGTATCCTGCTGCGCAGCAGAAGCCCCGCGAGGCTCCCGCATATTATAAGAAAAGCGTTCGCCAAGCTCCCGAAAAGCGGAATAGAAGTCAGAAAATCCAAACCGAAGCACCCCCAGCAAAATTCACGGCGCGCCGCGCGCGCGAAGCATCTTTATATTATATCCGCAAAACGGCGCGCGCACAGCGGCTCGAAGAGACGAAAAAAGCGCGCCCCGTGCGGGACGCGCCTTATAAGTCTGAGCAGCAGAACTACTTCAGTTCGACCTTCGCTCCGGCCTCTTCGAGCTTTTTCTTCATCTCTTCGGCCTCTTCCTTCGCTACGCCTTCCTTGACCGTCTTGGGAGCGCCGTCGACCATGTCCTTGGCTTCCTTCAGGCCGAGGCCGGTGATCTCGCGGACGACCTTGATGACGCTGATCTTGTTCGCGCCGTGGTCGGCGAGGACTACGTCGAACTCGGTCTTCTCTTCCTCCGCGGGAGCCGCGGCGCCGCCGGCTGCGGGCATGCCGGCCATGGGCATCATCATCGCGGGAGCCGCGGCGCTGACGCCGAACTTCTCTTCGAGTTCCTTAACGAGCTCGGAAAGCTCGAGCACGGACATTTCGCTGATAGCCTGGATGAGTTCTTCTCTGGTCATTTTATTTTCCTCCTGAAATTTTCAATTTTAATTTGTTTAAGCGGCTAGGCCGCCTCTCTCTCCCGCTCGCGCGGGAATCGTGAAAACCGCTCCGCGCATACTACGCGGCGGTCTCCTCTTTCTTGTCCTTGATCTGAGAAAGGACAGTGACAAAGTTTCTCTGCGGGCCGGAAAGAACCGTGACGAGTCCGCGAAGCGGAGCCGCGATCGTTCCGACGACCTGGGCGATAAGCTGGTCCTTCGAGGGAAGGTCCGCGAGAGCGAAGACCTGCTGCTGGTTGAGAACCTGCTGTCCTCCGAGGATGGCGCCCTTGACGACGAGGGCTTCGTTGCCCTTCTCCTTCGCGAAGTCACGCACAGCCTTGGCGACTGCGGCGGCGTCTCCGTAGGAAATGACGTAGCCGTTGGGTCCGAAGTCGTACTCGGGGGCCTGCACCATTCCGCACTCCTGCAGAGCGATGCGCATAAGGGTGTTCTTGCTGACCTTCATCTCGCCGCCCGCCTTGCGGATAAGTCTGCGGACCTCGCTGATCTTTTTGACCGTAAGGCCGCGGTACTCGACGATGATGACGGCGTCGCTCTTCTTCAGAGCCTCGCAGAGCATATCGATATTTTCGCGTTTAGCCTGTGTCGGCATATTCGATTTCACCTCCTGCAAATAAGTTGGATCGGAATGCCGCACAGCCCGCAAGCGGGTATAAAAAACGGCCTCCGAACTCAAGAGCCCGGAAGCCATAAAATAGTCGTATGGACATAATTTATCCTTCGCGAGACCTCGGCAGGAAATTAAGCGCAAAGGCACCTGCTGTCTTGAGTCATAGCAGAGAGATTATATCCGCTCGCCGCGCGTTTGTCAAAAGATTTTTCGCGCGGACTTCTGCCGCGCGCGGCGAGGCGTATGTTGCTTTTTCTTTTTTTCTCTAAGATAATAATATGTAGGAAAAACCCTACTTTTCATACTAAAGGAGGCAACGCCTATGCTTACCGGGACGTTTGCGGACAGCGCGAAGGTTATGGCTAAAGGACAAATCACCATTCCAAAAGACGTGAGAGAGGTTCTCGGCGTTGAGAGCGGAGACAGAGTGACGTTCATAGTGGAAAGCGGCTCCGTGCGGCTCGTCAACTCCGCCGTCTACGCCATGCAGATGCTCAGGCTCGAGATGGCGGGAGAGGCGGAACGGGCCGGGCTCGACTCAGACGAAGCCGTTGCCGCGCTGGTAAAAGAGCTCCGGGACGAGGACGCAAAGCCGTGAGGGTACTCATCGACACCAACGTCCTTATCTCGGCCGCTTTAAGCGCCGACGGAGTCCCGTTCCTCGCATACATAAAGGCGGTTTCATATCCGAACCGGGGGCTGATATGCGAGCAGAATGTGGACGAAATGCGGCGTATATTCAATAAAAAATTTCCGAAACGCATCGCCGCTCTGGACAGATTTCTTTCAGCCGCGCTGACGGCGCTCGAGCTGGTGCCTGTGCCTGCCGACGAAAACGCATCCGAAACGCAGGTGCGCGACGAGAACGACCGCCCTATTCTGCGCGCCGCTATCGCGGCGAAGGCCGACATACTGCTCACCGGCGACAAAGATTTTTTAGAATCTGGCATTAAATCTCCCATGATTATGACTCCGGCGGAGTTCATCGTTTACTGCGGCACAGAGCGCTGATTTCTTAGATTATTCTCGAAAGACGGGAGTTGAACAAACCTCATGCTCAGAATCGGACTTGCGCAGATGGATATAAAGCTCGGGGACCGCGAGGCGAATTTCGCGGCGGTCGAGGAATGGATGAAGAAATACTGGACGCCGTCGGAGACGGAGACGGCGGTCGTGCTGCCCGAGATGTTCGACGTCGGGTACGTCATAGACGAAGCGGATAAATACGCGGACCGGGACGCGGAGCGCGCCGTCGAGTTCCTTTCCGGCCTCGCGCGCCGCTACAACGTCTGGTTCGCGGGCGGCTCGGCGCTCGCGTGGGCGGACGGCGCGGCGGTCAACCGCGCGCTCGTCGTGAACCCGCGCGGCGAGTACGTTGCGCATTACGACAAGGTCCATCTCGTGCCGATGATGGACGAGGATAAATATCTGCGCGGCGGCTCCGAGTTCTGCGCGTTCGACCTCGGCGGCGTGAAGTGCGCGCTCGCGATATGCTACGACCTGCGCTTCTGCGAGTGGTTCCGCATGGGAGCGCTCGCGGGCGCGCAGCTGTTTTTCATCTCCGCGGAGTGGCCGCGCCCGCGTATCGGGCACTGGCGCACGCTGCTGCGCGCGCGGGCCGTCGAGAACATGATGTACATAGCCGCCTGCAACCGCGTCGGCGACACGCCGTCGGACAGCTTCCCCGGCTATTCCGCCGTCATCGACCCGTGGGGCGCGCCGCTCTGCGAGGCAGCCGAGGCTCCCTTCGGCGCCTTCGTCGAGATAGAGCCGCGGAAGGCGGAAGAGGCGAGACGTTTCATAAAGGCGCTCGAAATGCGCAGGCCAGAGCTGTATAAGTTATAATGTCCCCTATAAACTAAAGAAACGGAGTTGTTGCAGAATGAAGAAGATAACGGCGATCATAACCGCGGCGCTTGTGGCGCTCGTCGCCTCCGCGGCTTTCGCGAAGCCGTCAGTCAGCGAATTCAGGGACAAGCAGTTCCCGATAACGAGCCTCAAGACGGTGCTCGTCATGCCTGTCGGCTACGAGATAACCGTGCCGGAGTCCGAGGCCTTCCTCGTCGAGGCCGCGGAGCAGAAATGGAAGGATTTCACGCTGAACAAGAAAGAGCGCTTCCCCTTCGTCATGCGGACGCCGCAGGAGGTAATCGACCGCGCCGCCTTCATCACGGGCGAGCAGCCCGAGCCGATGACGCCGACACAGCTCGCGCACAAGGCCTACAACCTCGCGCCCGACCACGTGGACGCGGTGCTGATGTGCACCGTCACGAAATGCGCCGTCGGCAAGATACACCACCCCGAGGAATACGTGACGAAGTACCGCTACGAGGACAGGCCGGTGTGGCGCAACAACCGCTGGGAGACGGAGCGCGTTCAGGTGCCCTACGAGGAATACAAGCCCGCGTGGGACGAGAGCGTCTCTATGGGCGCGGTCAAGATCGAGCTGCGCGCCGCAAAGGACGGACACCTCATCTACGGCGAGACCGTCTCCGCGAACACCGGCGCGGACCTCTTCAGCGAAGCGCCGTCCCTGACGAAGCATATCCAGAACGTAATCGGAAACGCCGCGAAACGAATTCCGGTGAAATAGAAAATGGCGGTGAAACACACTCGCGCCGAGGAGTCGCTGGCGCTTATGAAGGAAGTTTATACGCTTCTCGACGAGCCCGGATGCGGCATATCGTTCTCGCCCGCAAAGAGCGGGAACTTCATGATGTACTGCAGCGGAGATTTTATAGGCGGGCTCTTCGGCGGCGAGCTGTGTCTGGTCTATACGGAGGCGGCCGCGAAGCTGCTCGGCCGCCCCGAGCCCGTCTACCGCGGCTATTCGAGCGAAGCGCTCCACAGAATGCTGCCCGTCCCGCTTGATATGGCGAAGGAGGCGCTGCGGCTGACGAAGCTCGAAACGCTGAGCTGGAAGGAATATGTCTACGACATCGCCGCCGTTGGTGTCGGAGCCGCGGTTTTGGAAGATTTCTATGACGAGAATATCGTCTTTCTAAAGTTCTGCCACGAGAACGGTTTGTTGAAAAAGCCCGTTCTCGACGGACGCGGGCGTATCGTGCAGACATTTTTCATCAAGCGCGACCTGACCGATGAGGGACGAAAATATTTTACGCCGCTGCTCCGCAAGTTTTTAGCGTTCAGCGACAGGAACGGCAGGACGCCGCTTGAAAAAATGCTGCCGCGCTGGTTCTCGGCGCTGAAGAAGGAACATTGACGGCGCGGCGTCCTGCTCGGCCTTCCGGCAAAAAGGCACGAAAAAAGCCCCGGCTTTGAACCGGGGCTTGATTTTTTATCTCCGCCAGAATTAGTCGGCAGCGGCGACTTCCTTCTGAGCCTGAGCGGGGTCTATCTGGATGCCGACGCCCATTGTCGTGGCGACGGTGATTCCCTTGATGTAGGTGCCCTTCACCGCAGCGGGGCGCGCCTTGACGATGGCGCGGAGCAGGGCCTTGACGTTCCCGATGAGGTTCTCGACGGGGAACGAAGCCTTGCCCACCGCGTTGTGGGTGATGGCGGTCTTGTCGACGCGGAACTCTACGCGGCCGGCCTTGATCTCTTTGATGGCATCGGCGACGTCGAACGTGACGGTGTTGGTCTTGGCGCTCGGCATGAGTCCGCGGGGTCCGAGGACTTTACCGAGGCGTCCGGCTACCTTCATGATGTCCGGCGTGGCGATTACCGCATCGAAGTCAAGTCTGCCGTTCTGGATCTCAGCGACCAGGTCTTCGCCGCCGACGATGTCCGCGCCCGCGTCCTGGGCTTCCCTCTGCTTCTCGCCGAGGGCGAGGACGGCCACTCTCTTCGTGTGGCCGGTTCCGAAGGGAAGTACGATGGTGCTGCGCACCTGCTGGTCCGCGTGGCGGGGGTCAACGCCCAGACGAACATGGAGTTCGAGGCTTTCGTCAAACTTCGCCGTCGCGCATTCTTTAGCGAGCGTTACGGCTTCCGAAAGCGGATACTGTTTCGTGAGATCGACTTTTTCGAGCAGCGCCTTGTAACGTTTTCCTGTTCTTGACATTTAATTTTCCTCCTTGTGGTGATAGCGGACGTTCTTCGCGTCCTTCCACTCCCGGCGTGCCGGGATATCAGGCTATTTTACTATTTCGAATCCCATCGAGCGCGCCGTGCCTTCGATCATGCGCATAGCCGCTTCGATGTCGTTCGCGTTGAGGTCGGGCATCTTGAGAGCCGCGATCTCTTCAACCTGCTTCTTCGTGAGCTTACCGACCTTGTCCTTGTTCGGAACCGCCGAGCCCTTGTCCTTGCCGGCGGCCTTCTTGATGAGGACGCTTGCAGGCGGGGTCTTGAGGACGAAGGTGAAGCTGCGGTCGGCGTAGACCGTGATGACGACCGGGATGATGAGTCCGACCTGGTCGGCCGTCTTGGCGTTGAACGCCTTGACGAATTCCATAATGTTGATGCCGCGCTGTCCGAGCGCCGGTCCTACCGGCGGCGCCGGCGTGGCTTTACCCGCGGGAAGCTGAAGCTTGAGCTCCCCAACTACTTTCTTAGCCATGACGATGTTTCCTCCTTAGATTGAAAGCCTCCGCTCCGTGCGGAGACTGTTATTCATTTGTCAAAGTGCGCGCGCGGAGATGCCCGCGCTATATCTTCTCCAAGTCGTTGTAGTCCGCTTCGACGTCGGTCTCGCGGCCGAACACCGTGATGCGGAACTTTATCTTAGCCTTGTCGGCGTCTATCTCGACCACCGGTCCGCTCTGTCCCGCGAACGGCCCGTTCTTCACCTGTATCATGTCTCCGATGTGGAAGTCGACCTCCACCTTCGGCTTGGCCTCTTTGCCGAGCTTGCGCATGATTTCCTCGGCTTCTTTGGGCGAAAGCGGGATAGGATGGTTGCCGGAGCCCACGAAGCCCGTGACCCCAGGCGTATGGCGAACGACATACCAGGACTGGTCCTCGAGTATCATTTCGACCAGGACGTAGCTCGGGAAGACTTTGCGCTTCACGCGCTTCGTCTTTCCGTCTTTTATCGTCACTTTTTCCTCAACGGGGACGAGGACACGGAAAATCCTGTCTTCCATGCCCATAGTGGCGATGCGCTGGTCGAGATTCGCCTTGACCTTGTTCTCGTAGCCCGAGTAGGTCTGGACTATGTACCAGCGGCGTTCCTGTGTATTTCCGAATAATTCGCTCATGTCAAAAGAGGACGTAAGCCCTCTCCACCTCCAAGATTACTGTCGAGACGCTTTTGCTGCCCGAGAGGCTTTTACTGGATGAACTTGGAGAATACTCCGGTGAGTATTAAATCTACCAGTCCAAGATAAGCCGACGCGATAGCCGTGACGACGATTACGATCAGCGTGGAATACCAAAGCTGCTGTTTCGTCGGCCACGCTACTTTTTTAAGTTCGGCTCTTGACTCCCGCACATAGTCGAGGACTTTATCCATCAACCCCGACCTCCTCGTTTATCGACTTTGATATAAGTTGTATTTCTAACCGTTCCAGGAGAATAAAAAAATGGCAGGCCTGGAAGGATTCGAACCCTCAACCCCCGCATTTGGAGTGCGGTGCTCTAACCAGTTCGAGCTACAGACCTGCATGCGAAGAGTATTCTACACTATTTGCACTCTTTATGCAAGGTGTGCTTGTCGCAGAACTTGCAATATTTTTTCTTCTCCAGCTTTTTCTGTGCCTTTTTCTTGTTTACAAGCGTGACGTAGTTGCGGCGCTTGCACTCGGTGCACTGAAGACCGATGATGTCAGCCATGCTTATTCACTCCAGACGAAAAATTTAATTTGAAAGGGCGGCCGCTGACAGCCGCCCCTTTCGTTTTGGCTAAAACTAGTCGAGGATCTCGGTGACGACGCCGGCGCCGACCGTGCGGCCGCCTTCGCGGACTGCGAAGCGGAGTCCTTCCTGCATCGCTATAGGAGCGA